>JAEIGA010014994.1_pt1 | contig 11802 bp, 11 predicted proteins | sample 9270691 | NCBI WGS metagenome assembly JAEIGA01 (sample SAMN17057246, study PRJNA624740) | gut metagenome | biome: biome; isolation source: fecal sample | host: Bos grunniens | place: China: Xizang | collected 2019
ATAGTTATGGCTATGCATATCTACTTTGGCAAGTGTGCGGTCTTCGTAGTAGTATATTTCAAAATCTTTAGACAGCATATATTGTCTTGGCTGAAATGCAGTTTGTAATCTCTTTCTCATAGTAATGCTCCTGAAATAAATATTTTATAAAAGAATAACACGAAACAACAACTTTTGCAATGTATACAACAAATAGCTCAATTGATTTTGAAAGAAAGATTTTTTATAATAAAATCATATGAATAACAGAAGATACGAGACGTAAATCAAAAAAGAAAAAAGGTAGGTAATGTATTATGGAAATGACATTAAGATGGTATGGATCAAAGTTTGACACAGTAACGCTCAAACAAATTCGCCAAATCCCAGGAGTAAGAGGTGTAATCACAACTCTTTATGACACACAACCAGGTGAAGTTTGGACACGCGAAGCAATCCGTGCACTCAAAGAAGAAGTGGAAGCAGCAGGTCTTCACATTGCAGGTATCGAAAGTGTAAATGTACACGATGCAATTAAGACAGGTGCTCCGGACAGAGATTACTATATCGATAACTACATTCAATGTTTGGAAAACTTAGGAGAAGAAGGCATCAAATTAGTATGCTACAACTTCATGCCTGTATTTGACTGGACAAGAACGGAGTTGGCTCGTGAATTGGAAGATGGTTCAACAGCACTTGCTTACACACAGGATGCAGTAGATGCATTAGACCCTGAAAAAATGTTTGAATCTATCGCAGGGGATATGAACGGAACTGTAATGCCAGGCTGGGAACCAGAAAGAATGGCACGCGTAAAAGAATTGTTCGAATTATACAAAGACATTGATGACGAAAAGTTATTCCAAAACTTAATCTATTTCTTGGAAAGAATTATGCCTGTTTGTGACAAATATGACATCAACATGGCAATTCACCCAGATGATCCGGCATGGAGCGTATTTGGACTTCCACGTATCATCATCAACAAAGAAAATATTCTTCGTATGGTAAATACAGTAGATAACGTACACAACGGTGTAACCTTCTGTGCGGGTTCATACGGTACAAGCTTAAAGAATGACCTTCCGGACATGATCCGTTCATTAAAGGGAAGAATTCACTTTGCACACGTTCGTAACTTGAAGTTCATCACACCAACCAACTTCCAGGAAGCACCACACCTTTCTTCAGAAGGTACATTTGATATGCACGCAATTATGAGAGCGTTGTATGATATCGGATTTGACGGACCAATCAGACCAGACCACGGACGTATGATTTGGGACGAAGTAGCAATGCCAGGTTATGGTTTATACGACAGAGCACTTGGAGCATGCTATTTGCAAGGACTTTGGGAAGCAATTGAAAAAGAAGATAGAGCCAATAAATAGGAGGCATAGTAAAAATGAAATTAAACGAACAAGGACTTCTTGATAGAAAGCAATGGGAAGAAAAAGGGTACAACCTTCCACAGTTTGACAGAGCCGCTGTAACAGCAGCAACAAAAGAAAATCCATTCTGGATTCACTTTGGACCGGGAAATATTTTCCGTGCGTTCCAGGCAAATGTAGTACAAAATCTTTTGAATGCAGGACTTCTTGACAGAGGTTTGGTAGTAGCAGAAGGCTACGACTATGAAATCGTAGAGAAAATGAATCATCCGCATGATGACTACAATCTTCTTGTTACATTAAAAGCAAATGGAACAGTAGAAAAAACAGTGATTGGTTCGGTTGTAGAATCATTGACAGTAAACTCAGAAAACGAAGCAGACTGGACACGTTTGAAAGAAATTTTTGCAAAAGATTCTCTTCAAATGGCTTCTTTTACAATTACAGAAAAAGGCTATAGCCTTGTAAATGGTAAAGGTGAGCCGCTTCCAGGTGTGGAAGATGACTTTGCAAATGGCCCTGCAAAAGCGATGAGCTATATGGGTAAGGTGGCAGCGCTTGTTTACGCAAGATACGAAGCAGGTCGCAAACCAATTGCTATGGTAAGTATGGATAACTGTTCACACAACGGTGACAAGTTATTTGCGGCAATCAGCACATTTGCAGAAAAATGGGCTGAAAACGGCGTTGTAGATGCAGGCTTTAGAGATTATGTAAACGATAAGAGCAAGGTTTCATTCCCTTGGTCTATGATTGATAAGATTACTCCAAGACCGGATGCTTCCGTAGAAGCTATCTTAAAGGCTGACGGTGTGGAAGAATTAGAACCTGTTGTTACTTCAAAGAACACCTGGGTTGCACCGTTTGTAAATGCAGAAGAAACAGAATATCTTGTTATCGAAGATGCGTTTCCAAATGGAAGAAATGCAGCGCTTGAAAAAGGTGGCTTAATGTTCACAGAACGTGAAACAGTAGACAAAGTAGAAAAGATGAAGGTATGTACTTGTCTGAACCCACTTCATACCTGTTTAGCAGTCTTCGGATGTATCTTAGGATACGAAAAGATCTCCGAAGAAATGAAAGATGAGCAGCTGAAGAAATTGGTAGAGACAGTTGGTTATGTGGAAGGTCTTCCGGTAGTTGTTAATCCGGGAGTGCTTGACCCGAAAGAATTTATTGATACTGTACTTAACGTACGTATTCCAAACCCATTTATGCCTGACACACCACAACGTATCGCTACAGATACTTCACAAAAGTTAGCAATCCGTTTCGGTGAGACAATTAAAGCTTACGCGGCAGCAGACGACTTGGATGTAGCAGATTTGAAATTAATCCCGGTTGTATTTGCTGGATGGTTAAGATATCTCATGGGTGTAAATGACAACGGAGAGAAATTTGAACTTAGCCCAGACCCACTTTTGGAAGCTGTATGCCCATACGTTGCAGGATTGGAATTAGGAAAAGAAGCTGATGTAGAAGCAGCAGTAAAACCACTTCTTGAAGATGCTAAGATTTGGGGTGTAAACCTATACGAAGTAGGTATGGCAGAAAAAGTGGCTGGATACCTGAAGGAAATGATTGCAGGACCGGGCGCTGTTAGAGCAACACTGAAAAAGTATGTGTAAAATATTGAGACATGAGGTGAAATGCATGAAGGCATTTATGGATAAAGATTTCTTGCTGTCTACTGAGACAGCAAAGAAATTATATCATGAATATGCAGCGGTAATGCCGATTATCGATTACCACTGTCATATCAATCCACAGGAAATTTATGAGGATAGAAAATTCGATAACATCACACAGGTTTGGCTTGGTGGTGACCATTACAAATGGCGCCAAATGCGTTCTAACGGTGTGGAAGAAAAATACATTACAGGTGATGCGACAGACCGCGAGAAATTTCAAAAATGGGCAGAGACACTTGAAATGGCAATTGGGAATCCGCTGTATCACTGGAGCCATTTGGAATTAAAACAATACTTTGGTTACGAAGGTGTTTTAAATGGTGACACAGCAGAGGATGTTTGGAATCTTTGCAATGCAAAATTGGCAGAACCAGGCATGAGTGCCAGAAATTTAGTAAAACAATCAAACGTTACATTACTATGTACTACAGATGATCCGATTGATTCTTTGGAATGGCATAAAAAAATCAAAGAGGATGATAGTTTTGATGTTCAGGTACTTCCAACATGGAGACCAGACAAGGCGATGAACATCGAAAAGCCAGATTATTTGGAATATATTGCAAAACTAACGGATGTTAGCGGTGTTACTATCGTAAACTTTAAAACCATGTTAGAATCATTACAAAAGAGAATGGATTGGTTTGAGGAAATTGGATGTCGTATTTCAGACCACGGCTTGGAATATGTTTTCCACACACCTGCAACACCGGATGAAATCGAAGCAATTTTTGCAAAACGACTTGCTGGTGATATGGTGAGCAGAGAAGAGGAATTGAAATTCAAGACAGCATTTATGATTGCAATGGGAAGAGCCTATAACAAAAAAGGATGGGCAATGCAGCTTCACTATGGCGTGAAAAGAGATAATAACCGCAGAGTGTTCCGTCAATTGGGGCCGGACGCAGGAATTGACAGTATTAATAACTATGCGCCGTCTTCAGAGCTTGCTGATTTCTTGAATGCATTGGCAGAGACGGATGAGCTTCCAAAGACCATCATTTACAGCTTGAACCCGACGGATAATGCGGCAATCGGAACAATTATCGGATGCTTCCAAGATTCATCCGCAGTTGGAAAGATTCAACAAGGTAGTGCTTGGTGGTTCAATGATAATAAGCAAGGCATGATTGACCAGATGGTTTCTCTTGCAAATCTTGGATTGTTAGGAAATTTTGTGGGAATGCTTACAGATTCCAGAAGCTTCTTATCATATACAAGACACGAGTATTTCCGTAGAATTATGTGCGAGTTAATCGGTGGCTGGGTAGAAAACGGTGAATATCCGGCGGATTATAAAGTGTTAGAAAAGATTGTAAAAGGTATTTCTTATAACAATGCAAAGAGATACTTTGATTTCAACGTTTAGTCGTGCTGGCATGACTAAATAAAAAAGAAAGAAGGAAAAAGAGATGAACGAATTATTAACAAGAGTACAAAGCATGGGCGTTGTACCAGTAGTTGTATTAAATGATGTTAAGGATGCAGCTCCGCTTGCAAAGGCGCTTTGCGACGGTGGGCTTCCATGTGCAGAAGTAACCTTCCGTACAGAAGCAGCAGAAGAATCTATCCGCATTATGGCAGAACAGTTTCCGGAAATGTTAATCGGAGCAGGAACTGTTCTTACGATTGAACAAGTAGATAAAGCAGTGGCAGCAGGTGCGAAATTTATCGTTAGCCCAGGATTTGATCCGGAAATCGTAGATTACTGTTTATCAAAAGATATCTTAGTTTTACCGGGATGTATCACACCTTCTGAAGTGGCACAAGCCGTAAAACGCGGTTTGGAAGTAATCAAATTCTTCCCGGCTGAACAGTTCGGTGGAGTTGCAACAATCAAAGCATTGGCAGCACCATATACAAATGTGAAATTCATGCCAACAGGTGGTGTAAGTGCAAAGAATCTTGCAGATTATCTTGGATTTAAGAAAATCGTTGCATGTGGCGGAAGTTGGATGGTAAAAGGTGACATGATCGCAGCAGGTGAATTTGACAAGATTAAAGAAATGACAGCTGAAGCAGTGGCACTTGTGAAGGAAATTCGTGGGTAGTAGATAGGAGGAAATACAATGAATTTAAATTTAAGACCAGCAGAAGAATGTAAATTTGATGCAGTTTCATTAGGTGAAGTAATGCTTCGTCTCGATCCGGGCGAAGGACGTATTCGTACAGCTCGTAGTTTCCGTGCATGGGAAGGTGGCGGAGAGTACAATGTTGTTCGTGGCCTTAGAAGATGCTTTGGACTTAAAACAGCCGTTATCACAGCGTTTGCGGATAACGAAGTTGGTATGTTAATGGAAGACTTCATTCTTCAAGGTGGAGTTGATACATCATTAATCAAATGGATGAAGACAGACGGTATCGGAAGAACTTGCCGTAACGGACTGAACTTTACAGAAAGAGGATTCGGTATCCGTGGTGCAGTAGGATGCTCTGACCGTGCGAACACTGCAATCTCAAAAGCGACTCCGGAAGATTTTGATTTTGATTACATCTTTGGTACCCTTGGAGTACGTTGGTTACACACAGGCGGTATCTACGCAGCATTATCAGAACAATCTTGTGAAACTGTTCTTGCAGCAATCAAGACAGCGAAAAAATACGGTACAATCGTATCTTATGACTTGAACTACCGTCCATCTATGTGGAGTGCGATCGGTGGACACGCAAAAGCTCAGGAAGTGAATAAAGAAATTGCAAAATACGTAGACGTTATGATTGGTAACGAAGAAGACTTTACAGCATGCCTTGGATTTGAAATCGAAGGAAACGATGAAAACTTAAAAGAGTTAAACATTGATGGTTATAAGAAGATGATTAACAAGGCTGTAGAAACATATCCGAACTTTAAAGCAGTTGGGACAACACTTCGTGAAGTAAAAACAGCAACTGTAAATGACTGGTCAGCACTTTGCTGGGCAGGTGGAGAAATCTACAAAGCAAAAGACTACAAGGGACTTGAAATCATGGACCGTGTAGGTGGCGGAGATTCCTTTGCATCAGGCCTTATCTATGGTCTTATGACAACAGGTGATGCTGAAATCGCAGTAAACTACGGGGCAGCACACGGTGCATTAGCTATGACAACACCAGGTGACACAACCATGGCTAGCAAGAAAGAAGTAGAAGCTATCATGGGTGGCGCAGGCGCGAGAGTGCAGAGATAAAAATAATTTTACAATTATACAAAGAGAGTTCGCAGATTGTGATTTTGCGAACTCTTTTTTCCATCATTATTTCCTTTAATATTCTGCAATATATGTTATAATGAAGATAATGATTAACATAGGGAGAGAGAATTATGAAAGCAATTTTTGAGGCTATCAACAACATTTTTAGTTTCGTTACTCCTGTATCTGATTTTTTATGGGATTTTCCTAAAAATTTTGAGTGGTACAGCAAAATTCCACTACTTGGAGATTTGTCGCTGGCAATTATCGTGCTTGTTGGTTCCGGACTTTTCTTCAGTTTCAGACTGGGATTTGTTCAAGTGACACATTTTAGGAAAGGAATCAAAACACTGGTTGAAAAAAGAAATGCAAAGACGGGAATATCCCCTTTGGCTTCCTTTTTCTTGAGTACGGCCATGCGCGTCGGACCAGGTAATATTATCGGTGTGACCGGTGCAATCGCAGTTGGCGGTCCCGGGGCGCTATTTTGGATGTGGGTATCTGCATTCTTTGGTATGGCAACAGCATATATGGAAGGTACACTGGCACAGATTTTCAAAGAGAAAAAGAATGATGAATTTGTTGGTGGTCTCCCATTCTATGGAAGAAAGCTGCTTGGTAACAAAGTATGGATTGGTGTTTTTTTATCTCTTTTATATATTTTGTATGCATTATGTTGTTTGCCGGCACAAGGCTTTAATGTAGTGTCTTCTGTAGGAAGAATTGCAGAAGTAGTAACCGGAAATGTAATTAAATCGGATGCGATATTCTACTACATAGTTGGAGCAATCGTAGTTATTATGACTGCTGTTGTTGCGTTTGGTGGAATCAAGAAAGTAACAAAATGGACGGACAAGATGGTGCCGGTAATGGCGGTTGTCTATGTTGCAACGGTGTTGGCATTAATTCTTATTAATTTCACAAGAATTCCGTTCTTCTTCAAAGCGGTCTTTGGAGGAGCATTTACTCCGGATGCCATTTTCGGTGGTTTGTTTGGTACAGTGTTGGCGCAAGGAGTGAAACGTGGTTTAATGTCAAATGAAGCCGGTCAGGGTACGATAACAATGCCGGCAGCTGCAGCGGATGCAGACCACCCATGCGAACAGGGCGTTGTCTCTTCGCTTGGTGTGTTTCTTGACACCATCGTTATTTGTACATTAACAGGTTTTGTAGTTGTTATGGCTCATTGCTGGATAGGAGACTGCCCTGTCGGTGGTAGCGAAACCGCTTGGCTCCAATTGGATAAGCTTCCAATGTTTACGGAATCTGTAGCTGCGCTGACGCCGGGAACCGCACTTAACGCAGTGATGTCAGTGCTTGTAAGCTTATGCTTCTGCTTGTTTGCATATACATGTTTGCTTGGAATGATTAGCTTTTCTGAGATCGTAGCTAATCGTATTAGTACGTCAAAGACATGTATTAACACAGTACGTACAATATGCTTGTTTGTAGCAGCGTTCGGTATCTTGTGTAATATTGCAGGTTTAGAGCTTGGTAATCTATGGGCGTTTTCTGATTTGGGAAATATTTTGATTGTATACTTCAATATACCAATCGTTTATATCGGAGCAAAATATGTATTCCGCGCCACAAAGCATTACAAGAAAAATGATGGTACACCATTTACTTCAGAGGTAATTGGAAGAGACGATTGTACCTATTGGGATGAAAAAGCAGAAGAACAATAAAGTAAAAAAAATCGACTACCGTTTTATTGGTAGTCGATTTTTAAATGTCTATCTTTTCTTATAACGTATCTCCACGTCTTACATATCCTGGTGTTTCAGCATCTGCAACTAATTCCTTGCAGTGGAGTACCTTGGAATGTTTTCCAACAACATAGTTCTCAACATGAATACCTTCTTCAATATAAGAACTTGGAAGGATAACAGAATTCTTAATCACAGTTCCTTTTTTAATCACACAACCACGTCCAACGATGGAGTTGATAACTGTACCTTCAATTATACATCCGTTAGAGATAACAGATTGTTTAATCTCTGCAGTATCAAAGTAGTGTGTAGGACAAGAGTCGTTTGTACGAGTGAAAATTGGCCATTCTTCATCAAATAAATCTTTAGTATCTTCATATTTAATTAAAGAAAGGTTTGCATCGTAGTAACTCTTGAAGTTTGTGATTGCTGCGAAATATCCTTCGTGCTTGTAACCGCGTACATCTAATTCCTCACATTCAATGTTAATGATTTGAGAAAGTGTATACATAGAAGATAAGGATCTTGCTTTGTTAATCAGTTCGATAAATAAATCTTTCTTCATAACATAGGTGTCCATGAAAATGTCTCTTTCAGCTTCATTGCCACGGTTTTTAGCAAGTGCCAAAACTCCATTTTGGCGATTGAGTGTAAGGTATGCACAGTTCAAACAATTTGTAGTTGCATCATTGATAGGATGATACAACATAGTGATGTCCGCGCCACTCTTAATATGGTCCTTTAAAAGCACATCAAAATCTTGTGTAAAAATCATGTAACTTGGTGTAATTACAACATATTCTTCCTTCATCTTTTGGATACTGTCCATATTTTCTGCAAAGGCAGCAATGTCAGTATTATAGATGTCATTCTTGGAATGACTGTCCGCAAATAAAATTTGCAATTTACCCTTCTTAGAGTTGATGTTGTAATGACGTCCGCTACCAAGATGTTCAATTAAGGAACGTGGATTGTTCCCAGCGTATACTTGAATGCGGTCAATACCGCTATTACTCATGTTTGAGATTGGGAAGTCAACAATTCTGTATCTTCCAAGGAAAGAGAAAGCTCCAATAGGGCGGTAATCTTGCATTCCTTCTACCCAGATGTGATTTCCGGATGTATTAACAATTCCAAATGCTCTTGCCATATTAATTTACCCCCTCTACGTCATTTGCAATCAGTTCAATGTGCTCGCTGTCAGCACTTCCGACTACAGCACCTTTTCCAATTCTAACGCCATCAGCAACTAGAACGCGGTTTACAACAGCGCCGTCTTCAACAATCGCGTTAGGCATCAGGACAGAGTCGAAAACCTTTGCATTTGTACCAACCTTAGTACTCGTAAATAAAACAGAATTTTTAACTTCGCCGTCAATTACACAACCTTGTGTAATGTACGCACGTTTGATGTCAGCATTTGCACCGACATATTGAGGCAATGTAGTTACGTCTTCTGTATAAATCTTCCAAGCTGAGTCGCCAAGGTCTAGTTCGTTCTTGTCATCAAGAAGGTCCATGTTAGCTTCCCACAAGGAATCAATTGTTCCAACGTCTTTCCAATATCCTTTGAAATTGTAAGCGTATAAATTGCGACCATCATTTAATAGTCTTGGAATGATGTCTTTACCAAAGTCATGGTGTGAATTTTCATCTACCATGTCCTCAACAAGCATCTGACGAAGAAGCTTCCAATTAAAAATGTAGATACCCATAGAAGCAAGATTGCTCTTTGGTACAGGTGGTTTTTCTTCGAACTCGATAATGCGTCCGGTTTCATTCGTATTCATGATACCGAAACGGCTTGCCTCATCCATAGGAACTCCGATTACTGCGATAGTAGCATCTGCATTATTCGCCTTGTGCTGTGCAAGCATATCAGCGTAATCCATCTTATAAATATGGTCACCGGAAAGGATTAACACATACTCTGGTTCATATGTATCGATGAAGTCTATGTTTTGAGAAATGGCATCTGCTGTACCACGATAAACGTCTAAGTTGGCATCTGCTTTTTCACGAGGCGGTAAAACGAAAACCCCACTGTTTTTCGCATCTAATCCCCAACGTCTGCCAGCCGCAACGTAGCTATTTAATAAAATTGACTCATATTGAGTAAGCACTCCAACGATATCAATACCGCTGTTTGCGCAGTTGCTTAACGGGAAGTCAACAATACGGTATTTGCCACCGTATGAAACTGCCGGTTTGGCAACTTTGTTAGTTAAATCATGTAGACGAGATCCACGGCCACCGGCCAGAATCATTGCTAACATATTGTTTTGTTTCATAACGAATCCTCACTTTCGATTTGCTAATTTTTATTATACAACCTTTTGTTAATTTTGGCTATAAATTCGATAAAAAATCTAAAAAAGTGTATAAAATAACCAAAATCTTCCATATATCGACATAATTCATGAGCAAATCGACCTTGATTAGAGTGTGTGGCTCGGATGAAATGACAATTAGGACACGATGTTAGAGGTGTTGAGGTGGCGAAAGTCTGATTTTACGGTGCAACAATGCAAAAATCAAATATTCACCGTAGTAAAAAAATATGAAAATTAAAAAGTACGGTATGAAAGTCATGAGTTTAGTTATACACCGTAATTATGACATGAAAATTGTGGGAATTGTGGTTAATGGACGGTGGATTTAGTTTCTTTGCTGAAAAAGATGAAACAAATTGAGAAAAACTACGGTGTAGAGACAGCAATAATTTATTTAAGCCGTAAAGATAAAGAATTGCATTTTTATTACTACGGTGTAAGTGTTCAAACATATAATCCACACCGTAAATTAGGAAAAGTAGTTTTTATAATTAATGTTGACGTGTCGAAATAGAAGGAATATAATAATCTTAGCACGAATATTGTCGGACACAAGGGGCTGTATTCAGTAACAAGAGAGTAAAGGAGTCTATATTATGGAACAACAAAAATTAGATATGTATATCATGACAAACCAGAAGTATTTCCCGGCAGAAAAAATCATGTATTTAAAAGACAAGCTTGCAGAAATGGATGATTCTAAGTTTTCTTTGATTTCTACAATCGAGATGAAAGATCCAACAACAATGCTTTTGATTTCTCTCTTTTTGGGATCACTTGGTATTGACCGTTTTATGATTGGCGATACAGGAATGGGTATTTTGAAATTGTTAACAGGCGGATGCTGCGGTATTCTTACAATCATTGATTGGTTTACGATTACTAAAAAAACTAAAGAGGTTAACTTTAATAAAATTATGTCTTTAATTTAACTTAAATGAAATTACTAAAGAAGTATTTGCTTATAGGAGTTGTAGTAGTTGCCTATTACTCGATTTGTAACATCTTTAATATTACATGTCCCATCAAACATATGACCGGGGTGCCGTGTCCTACCTGTGGTATGACTAGAGCGATGCTAGCGCTGATGAGATTGGACATAAAGGGTTACATTGAGTATAATCCAATGGCGTTTTTTATGTTTTTGACTGTATTGCTATATTTACATAGAGAACATGTGAAAAGTGTGAAAATAAAGAAATGGATTGATTTGTGTGCAGTAGTTGTTCTTACTGTTAATTCTATTGTGTATGTTTTACGCTTGATAGGATAGGTGCAATGTTTAACCCACGAGTTTAGTGCTCGTGGGTTTGTTGAATTTTGGGGCAAAGGCGGTTAAAAAAATAATATAATATATAATAGATAAAAAAATGACTTGACGCGGACTTGCGCTTGTGATAAGATATACGGGCGAATGGAAGTAGGTCTTTTTTTTATGCCTAAAAATAGGTAGTCTCGCAAACTACCATGTAACACGTAAAACATTGAAAAAAAGCGAGGTGGAAGTTGTGCGTACAAGAATA
>JAEIGA010014995.1_pt1 | contig 11802 bp, 3 predicted proteins | sample 9270691 | NCBI WGS metagenome assembly JAEIGA01 (sample SAMN17057246, study PRJNA624740) | gut metagenome | biome: biome; isolation source: fecal sample | host: Bos grunniens | place: China: Xizang | collected 2019
CCGCAAAACTTTTTGCAGAATGGGTCTGTGCAAACACCACGTCATTTTGAGCCGCGAGCCTCGATGCGGAAAAGAGAGCGAGCTCTCTTTGTCCGCCTCGTGACTCACGGCGTACATGTTCTTTGCGCTTTAGCGCAAAGAACCAAAATGACTCGGAGAACTTCCTCGATATTGCTTTTGCAGACTTTATTGCTTGAAAAAAGTTCTTTTGCCCCAAAAGTTTTTGGGGGTCGTAGGGGACTTTTTTCAAAAAGTCCCCTACACGTATCCCCCACCGATAAATCAAAATTTGAGGGGTGATGGATTTTTCAAAAAAGATTTGCTTTTTTCTATATACATTTTTTTGTTTTTTTGATATAATGAGCCCAAGAACGGTTGGGAGGAAACAAAAATGAAGGAATTTCCTGCATATATCGACGTACAGCCCCCAAGGGCGTTTGTGGACGAGCTGAAAAAGCCGCTTCACAGCGAGAAGCCGGCGCAATTTTGCGCGGAACGTCAGCCGCGCGCGGGCGAGGCGAGGGCCTTTGGGATGTTTTTGGACAAGAATTTTCCCGATCCCGAGGGCCTTCTGGACACGGCTTATGAGGATTTCGAGGCGTTTGCCAAGGTTTGCGGCGTATGGGGCGATCGCTATCCGATCCGCCTGCTTTTTTGTGCCAATTATGAGGGTGAGGCGCATCGGATCGAGGTGGACGAGAGCGGCGCGCGCGTGACGGCGGGCACCACCGAGGGCATTCGCCGCGCGCTTTATTTCCTTGAGGACAGTATGACAAAGCGCGGCGCTCCCATCCTTGCGTGCGGTAGCGTAGAGCGCAACGCTTGGGTCAAAACCAGAATTTCGCGTTGCTTTTTCTCGCCGCGCAACCGCTCGGGCAACGAGGAGGACGACGAGCTGGTCAACGGCGGCGACTATTATCCCGACAACTACCTTTCCCGTCTCGCGCACGACGGTGTGAACGGCATATGGATCTATACTCACATCGAAACGCTGGTAAGGACCACGCTTCAGCCGCAGTTTGCCGAAAAGAGCGAGCATCGCCAAAAAACGCTCAATCGCATCATCGAAAAATGCCGCCGATACGGCATCCGCGTGTTTGCCTTTTTCTCCGAGCCGCACTGGAAACACACAAACGGACATCCCGAAGTGCAGGGCAATCGGCTTTGGAACGGAAAACGGACCTTTTGCACCTCGACGCCCGAGGGCAGGGAGTTTTGCGCGGACGCGATGCATAAGCTGTTTACGGCCTGCCCGCGCCTGGGCGGTATCATCAACCTCTGTCAGGGCGAATATACCACAAGCTGTGCCTCGGCTCTGCCCATCATCGACTGTCCGCATTGCGGCAGTAAGAGCGCGGGCGAGGTGCTGGCCGACACCATGGATTGCTTTGCCGAGGGTATGCGCCGTGCGGGCGCGACGGATGCCGAGTGCATCGCGTGGAGCTACGGTATGCGTACGTGGGATATTCCGAGCATTCGTGATTACGTTCGCCATTTACCAAAGGATGTGATCGAGCTTCAGAACTTTGAGGAGGGCGGCTGGAACGAGCAGCTGGGTAAAAAGCGCTTGGCCACCGACTATTGGCTTTCCTACACCGGCCCCTCGGAGATGTTTGAGGCGACGGCGGACGAGGCGCGGACGAGCGGCGTCAAAATGTACGCAAAGCTCCAGGTTTGCAACTCGCACGAGCTGGCGACCGTGCCGTACATTCCCGCACCGGGACTGTTGTTTGATCGCTACAAATATATGTACGAGGCGGGCGTCAGCGGCGTGATGCAGTGCTGGTTTTTCGGCAATTACCCTTCGGTGATGAGCCGTGCGGCGGGCGAGCTTTCCTTTGCGGAGGATTTCTCGGACAAGCACGCCTATCTTCGCTCGCTGGCGGCGCTGACCTTTGGTGAAGAGCGCGCCGAGCAGATGGCTTGTGTTTGGGAGACCTTTGAGCAGGCGTACAAGAACTACCCGACCAGCATCAATTTCAGCTATTTGGGTCCCATGCACGCGGGCCCCACCTGGATTCTTCAGCTGATCCCCAAAAACACCGAGACCTCGCACACCTGGGTGGGCGATCTTCCCACCACGGGCGACCGCTTGCCAAACGTCCTGCGCGGTACGCATACCATGGAGGAGTGTCTGACGCTCTGCGAGCGGATGCGAAGCGGCTGGCGAGAGGGTCTTGCGCTTATGGAGTGTATTGAGGGATGCGGTGAGGATGGAGAGAGCCGCGAGCAGCTTTCGGTGGCACGGGCGCTTTCGGTGCTGTTTGACAGCGGTACCAACATTGTGGAGTTTTATCTTCTGCGCGAAAAATTGGGGCGCGGCAAGGGGGATGCACACGCGATGCTTGCGAGAATGCGCGAGATCCTTGCCTTGGAAAAGGAGAATTCGGCGCGGCTTTGTGCGCTATGTGACGGGGATAGCCGACTGGGCTTTCACGGCGAGGCCGAGCGCTATCAGTTTCATCGGGCACGCCTTGAGCACCGCATAAAGGCTTTGGAATTTGTGCTTGAGACCGAGTTTCCCGAGGTGGAGACACGGATCGAGAGGGGAATGCCTCCCTTTGATTACTACACGGCGGACTACAAGGGCGCTCCGAGTTACTTCGTGGGAAGCAGAGACGAGGCGGAATGGATCGATTTTCAGCCGAAGGGCGAGACGCCGTCGGCGCGCATGCGCGTATGGCGCGAGGACCATCGGGTGTATATGGAGCTTCACGACACGCGCGGCGGCTATTTCGTGCTGTATCCCGAGCGTCGGCTTCAGTATAGCAACCCGGCGGTCGGCATTTACCCGGACGGGGCGGTAAGGCCGCGCCTGAGCTACACGGGTGGCAGCTCCTTCCTGCACTACGGTATGGATGAGGAGCGGATCCGCGCCGAGTACGCCTGCTATCGCGTGGAGATTTTACATAAGCAGGAGGGAACCGACCTTTTGGTCTCGATGGACGAGAATGAGCTCGACGAGCTGGGGATGTTTGACCTTGGCGTGGTCTGCTCGAGCGGAGATACCCTGTGCGGCGGACAGCTTTGGGATCTTGAGCCTACTCCGTCGGTTTATGCGCGGTTTGTTCTGAAAAAATAAAAAAGCAAGAGGACTTTGGCAGAATGCACAAAAGTCCTCTTTTGTTTTGCTTCAAAATGACGAAGATGGCAAAATCAATTGACAACTGGCCGAAAAAATGGTATAATTTATACTCCGAAACTTGTTATGAGGTCGAACGCACAAAAAGTCGGAAAATACCACAACTTCACGGAAAAGACCCTTTTGTTTTTTTGGCGATGGCTTTATAATAAATACAGTACGGTGACGTGCTGAAACAAAGGGAAAGAAAGGAAACGTTTATGAAACAAACAAGAAAAATGTCGATGACGTTCAAGCTGGCACTCTCGCTGGTGCTTCTCATCGTGACCGTGATCGGCTGTATGATGACCGCCTCGGCTGAGGATCTGGAATGGAATCTTCTGACCGACGTGGATGCCGGCTACAAGGCGGAAAACGCGCACGGCGTTTTTGACGAGGCGCTTGAGGAGGACGGCACGAAATACGTGCATAACACCCGCCTGAGCCGAGGCGGCGCGTACTATATTTACGATGACGAAAACATTCTCGGTACTTACCGTTCCTTCTCGCTGGAGGGTGACTTCTACTTTGAGTCGCTTCCCTCCGGTGTACGTGTGGACAAGGACGGAACCAAGACCCCGAAGGATGCTCCGCTTTCCTTTCTGTGCTGGGCTTACAAGTCTTTGGACACGGGCGCGGTGAAGGTGTTTAACGCGCTTCGTATTGACGATGACGGAAGACTCTATCTTCCCGACGGCACGGGCCTTCGCAAGACCACCATTTTCCTTGAGGTTGGAAAGTGGTACAACATCAAGATCCTGATGATGCCCGAGAACGGCTTGTGCGAGCTGTATATCGATGGCGAGAACGTAGAGCAGTTCAATATCGTTCGTTATGATGTGAAGCTGCACAAGTCGGCGTTCGTCCGTTATTTTGACGGCTTCTATCAGTGGGGCGTTCAGATGAAGAACCTCATCGTTAAGACCGACAGCTCTTACATTGTAGGTCTGCGCGAGGAGGAGGCGGCCGACTATATCGGCTACCAGACCACCAAGCCCGAAGACGGCGAGTTCTCGCTCCGCACCGTTCTTGGCGTGAACAGCACCGAATATAATCGCATCGGTTATGAGGTGCTTATGCTTCAGAAGGATGACGATCTGGGTGAGATCTATACCGAGTCGCTTTCGGTGAAATCCAAGGTGGTTTACGAAACGCTGAAGGATGCCGACGGCAATACGTACAGTGTGAAGGATCTTTACGGCTACAATTATGCGGCCGCGCTTGAGATCGAGGGCATTCCCGAGTATCCCGGCTGCGGTTACGTTGAGATCGTTGTTCGTCCGTATATTCTCGGCATGAACGGCATCCGTATGTACGGTAAGGCCGCGGTGCTTATATATTACGGTGGCGATGCCGATGAGAACGGCTATCCCGTGGCAGAGAGAAGAGTGGAGCGTTTTGCCTCGCTTCTTCCCGAGGCAGACACCTTTATTTTTGCAGGTGGACACGCCAACACCAATTTTGGTACGTCCGAGAGGCTTCAGTCCAAGAATATGGATGCCTCGAACGTTCAGATCGAGCGCGCTTCTTACTTTAAGTTCCACTTTACCCCCGAGCAGGTAAAGCTGCTTGAGTCGGCCACCTCGGCAAAATTTGCCATTTACTCTCTGGTCAAGTCGAATACCGACTATATGCTTCACGGTACGGATACCAAGTGGGAGGAGGACACGCTGACCTATAACAATCATCCGCAGTTGGCCGCAACCTGGGAGCTGATCGACGAGGTCCCCAACGAGGACCGCGCGTATATGTACTTTGACGTGCTTCAGTACCTCAACGAGCAGATGCTCAACGAGGACGGCTCACTGACCGTTTCCTTCCGTGTGACCAATAAGGGAGCCTCGGGCGCTAACCTTACCTACATTGAGGCCAAGGAAAAGGGCGCGGAATATACCCCCAAGCTTGAGGTCGTTGCTACCATCTATGACCGTGAGCTTCAGACCAAGAAGATCTCCAACGTGGGCTACGAGGCGTGGGGTTATGCCGAGTACCTTGTGGACGAGTGGTTTGACGTTTTGGTTGACAAGGTGTTCCCGAAGGACGAAAACGGCAATCTGATCGAATATGACGTAAACAACATCGTTCCCGACGGTTATATGGCTACCGAGGCAACCGGTGATTTCACTACCGTTGTCGAGTGGGAGGCCGATAACTACATTTGGGTTCAGCCTCAGATCTGGGGCGATCATCCGGGCGGAGTAAAGCGCGAGGATGAGTGGGAAAAGGAACGCTTCACGCGCACGCTGAGCACGTTGGGTACGAGCACCGCAAACGCCTTCCTTACCTCTGAATATGCTCAGACCAAGACCGAGTATGACACCTACGGCGGTATTTCCAACGCCGGCTTTAAGGGCAAGGAAACCGGCTTCTTCCATACCGAGGTCATCGGTGACAGAACCTACATCATTGACCCGCTGGGCAACCCCTTCTTTGTAACGGGTATCAATGACTTTACCATGTATAACAGCAAGTGGGCGCTTGAAAAGTACGGAAGCGAGGCTGATTACTACACGGCTACCACCAAGCTTTTGAAGGATATGGGTCTCAACGCCGCCTTCGTCAGCCCGCAGGACAAGGTTCTTGCTGTGGACGAAAGCCTTACGACGGTGGTTCAGCTCAGCGTTGTCGGCTCGTATATGTTCTCGCTCGGACGCTCGCAGATCCAAGAGGGATACTTCCCCCACAACAATACCATCAACGTATTTGACCCCGACTTCCGCAAGATGACCAATAAGAACGTTGCGGAAACCATTCTCTCCAAGAACTATCAGGATAATCCCCGCGTTCTCGGCTACGTTTCGGATAACGAGCTTCCCGGTGGCGACGACATTCTGACTCGCTACCTGACCATCGACCCGAACGAGCCCTCCAACGCCTTCTCGTATGCCGTGGCTTGGACCTGGCTGGCCAGAAGAATGAATAACCCCGTGGTTTCGCTGGAGGAGTATCTGGCGTCGCCCGAGCTTGCCGAGATGAACGGTGAGTTCCTTGGCTTTATCTATTGCACGTACTACGGTGTGACCCGTGATGCCATCGAGGCGGTCGACCCCAACCATATGTATATGGGCTCGCGTGTTACCGGCGGATGCGGCTTCCACGAGGGTTACCTCAGAGCCGCAGGCTATCAGCTTGATATCATTACCACCAACATCTACGGCGGACCTAACTACGATTGGGAGAAGATCACCAACTACTACCGCTACTCGGGCAAGCCCATCATCATCACCGAGTTCTTTGCCAAGGCTATGGACGCCATCGACGAGAACGAGTTTATCATGGCAAACTCGACCGGTGCGGGCTTTGTCACCAAGACTCAGCAGATGCGTGCCGACTTCTATGAGCATCACGCGATCAACCTGCTGCAGACCAAGGCCTGCGTTGGTTGGGTATGGTACTGCATGCTGGACAACGACCAGCCGCTTCATTACAGCATCAACCTGCAGAAGGAAGTGGTTATGGCTTACGTTGCTTACGCACAGCACCCGCCCTATGCAGAGAGCTTTATCGACAGAGACGGCAAGGTTTACACGGATGACGAGGTTGGCTTCTTTGAAACCATTGATGAGGGTAACCCCATGATGTCCAACCACAACTGTAACAAGGGTGTGTTCAACCGTACCTACAACTCGACGGTTTCGGTTTACAGCTACGATGCAAACGGCAAGCTTCTCGGTGCCAAGAGCTATTGGGTAGAGGATCCTGAATCGGCCATTCCCGCAGACGGAACCAAGCTCAAGGCGCTTAGCAGTGATACGGTATTTACCGTCGGCAAGGCCGTGAATGCGGACGGCAGCTACACCGAGACGGTGCTGACAAACTATCAGGGCACGTATGTGGCTCTGGCACGCGCAATGCGTAAGGTCAGCGACAACCTCATCGGTCTTGTTAAGTACTTTGACGCACAGTAACTTCATATGCTCGGAGCGGAGTCGCAAGACTCCGCTCTTTTTGAATCGAAAAATACCATACAAAAAGCAAAAAATCCCTTGTAAGCGAAGGGTGGTGTGATATAATAAACTCGAAAAATACTTGTAGAGAAGTTTTTTTACAGAACCCTCGGCCATAGGAACGGAGAATTTTTATGAATTCCCGCGCGGACATAAAGCGTCGCGCACCTCTCAATTCGCCTTTCGTTATAGTCCACAAAACGGTTGGATGAATTTTGGAAAAAATCACAAAATGCGGGGCGACATATTGACACAAATATGAAAAAATGTTAAAATAAAAAACACTTTATATTCTAAATATGTGAGGGGAGAGAAAACATGAAAAACGAAAGAAGAATGAGAAAGGGACTGCTTGTTCTGGCCCTTTGTGTGTTGATGACGGTACTTTTGTCGTTTGCGGCTTCGGCGGACGATCTTCAGTGGAATCTTCTGACCGACAAGGATGCCGGATACGAGGTTCAGAAGTTCGGTGGATTTTCCGGGAACGTGGAGGTCATAGATGAAAACGGAGATCTTTGTGTGCAGAACACCGATACGCGCAAAAACGGCTCGTATTACATTTATGATACAAGTAACATTCTTGGCTCCTACCGTACCTTCTCCTTAGAGGGTGATTTCTATTTTGAATCCTTCCCCGAGGGAACGAGAAAGGACGGAGACATGGTGCGCGGCCCCAAGGAAGCCCCGATGTCCTTCCTTTGCTGGTCGTATAAGACGGTGGACGGAGAGACCACCTATTTCAACGCGCTCCGTATTGACGATGAAGGTTGTCTTTATCTTCCCAACCGATACAACACCGAAAAGTCAAGCGTTCGCTTGGAGGTTGGTAAGTGGTATAACATCCGCATCCATTTTACGCCCCAGAATGGCGTGAGTGAGTTGTATATCGATGACGAAAAGGCGGCGGATTTCCTGATCATTGCCTTTGACAGTGAAAAATTCGTTTCGAATTTCGTGCGCTATTTCGACGGCTTTTTCTCGTGGGGTGCCAAAATGAAGAACATTATCGTTAAGACCGACAGCGACTACGTGGTGGGCTTGAGCCGTGAAGAGGCGGCCGATTTCATCGGTTACCAGACCACAAAGCCGCAGGGCGGTAGCTTTGCGCTTCGTCCCATCCTCGGTGTAAACGGCACGGAATACAACCGCGTGGGCTACGAGCTTCTCACGCTTTCGATGGACGATGAGGGTACGGTGTTGTCCGAATCGGCTTCCCGTCGCGAAAAGACGGTGTACGAAGCGGTCAAGGATGCCTCGGGCAAGAGCTATTCGGTCAAGGAGCTGTTTGGTTATGATTACGCCGCGGCTATGGAGGTTGGAGACCTTCCGTTTGAGCCGGGCACGGGCTATCTTGAATTCGTTGTTCGTCCGTACGTGCTTGGCATGGACGGATTGCGCCGCTACGGCGATTCGGTGGTGCTTTCTTACTATGGCGAGACCGATGAAGAGGGCTATCCTGTGCTTGAGCGCCGCGATGAGCGCGTGGTAAAGCTTGCGCCGAGTGACGATACTTTTATTTATGCAGGCACGGCGTGGGGCAACACCGCGTTTGGTGACTACACCCGACTTCAGATGAAAAATATGGATCCGACCAACATCGCGCCCGAGCGTGCATCTTATATCAAGTTTACGCTTTCGCCCGAGCAGGTGAAGATGGTGGAGTCGGCCGTTTCGGCACATCTTTGCATCAACACCGCCTCGGCAGCTCCCTTGGAGATCCTTGTGAACGGAACGAGCACCGAGTGGAGTGGAACAACACTTACTTACAACAATCATCCTCAGCTTGCCAAAACCCAAGAGCAGGTCTTCCGCGGAGAGGTAAAGAACGGACAGTACGTATACGTTGACGTGTTCTCTTATCTTACCGAGCAGATGCTTGAGGAGGACGGATCGCTGACGGTTTCCTTCCGTATCACTACCGTGGGAGACCCGAACGCCACGCTCGCGTATATCGAGTCCACGGAGGGCGCGGAGAGCACCCGTCCGTATCTTGAGGTCGCGAATACCATCTACGAGCAGGAGCTGAAGTCGTTCAAGATCTCCAACTTCGGCTATGAGCCTTGGGGTTACGCCGAGATGCTTGTGGACGAATGGTTTGACGAGCTGAAGGATAAGATCTACAAAAAGGATGCCAACGGAAATCTCATCGAGTATGAGGTGAACGCGACCGCACCCGAGGGCTATAATGCTACCGCGCCTGCAGGTGACTTTACCGAGGAGCTTCCTTGGCTGATGCCATACGTTTGGACGAATAAGGCAGGTGTGAAGAAGGAGAGCGAGTGGGCGAAGAATAAGTTTGCGCGTACGCTCTCGACGCTTGGTACGAGTACCGCAAACGCGTATCTTGCCTCGGAGTTCTCGGCAGTCACGACCGAGTATGACGTGTACGGCGGTATGACCAATGCGGGCTTCCGGGGGCAGGCCACCGGCTTCTTCCACACGGAGGTGTTTGGCGGAAAAACCTATATCATCGACCCTCTGGGTAATCCCTATTTCTCGGTGGGTATGAACGATATCACGCTTCGAAACAAGCAGTTTGTTACCGAGAAGTATGGAAGCACGGATGATTTCTTTGAAAACGCTACCCGTCAGCTTCAGGAGATGGGAATCAACGCGGCTTACGAGAGTGAGATTGCGGAGCTTCTTGCGGTTGAGGACGGTCTTTCCGTAGTGGTGGCGCTCAAAGGCGTTCCCGGTTATATGGCAACGCTCGGAATTACGCCGGTCAGCGAGGGCGTATATCCCCACAACAATACTCTCAACGTCTTTGATCCCGATTTCGTCAAGTGGGCCAACAAGAATATTCCCGCAGTGATCACCGCGGGCGGCTATGCCGATAACCCCAGAGTTCTTGGCTACACCACCGACAACGAGCTCCCGAGCGGCGAGGATATGCTGTATCGCTACCTGACGCTGGATGCCGCTGAGCCGGCAACTGCGTTCTCGTATGCCACGGCTTGGACTTGGCTGGCCAGACGTATGAATACGCCTGCTCCGACCCTTTTGGACTACATGACCTCTCCCGATATGGCAGAGATGAACAGTGAATTTATGTCCTTCGTTTACGCGACCTATTACCGCGTTTGCCGCGAGGCCATTGAGACGGTGGACAAGAACCATATGTATCTTGGCTCGCGTGCAAATCTTTTCTGCCGCGAGGATCTCGGTTATCTCAAAGCCGCAGGCTATTATCTGGACATTATCACAACGAACATTTACGGCGGTTTGTATTACGATTGGGACATGATGGTCAATTTCTACCGTTATTCGGGCAAGCCCTTCCTTGTCACCGAGTTCTTTGCCAAGAGCATGGACGCCATCGACGATCACGGCTTTATCATGGGTAACTCCACGGGCGCGGGCTTTGTGGTCAACACGCAACAAGACAGAGCCGATTTCTATGAGCATCACGCGTTGGCTTGCATTGAGTCGGGCACGTGCGTAGGTTGGACTTGGTACCGCTACCTTGACAACGATCCGCCTTTGATCTACAGCTATGATTTGCAGAAGGAGCTGGTTATGGCCTACGTGGACTTCAGTGCACAGAAGGCAGTGACCTATCTCGACAAGGACGGAAATCAATATACGGCCGCACAGGCAGGTATTGTGGATACGATCGACGAGGGTGACCTTATGATGTCGAATCTGAACGTCAACAAGGGTGTGATCAATCGAAATTACACCTCGACCGTTGCGGTCTATACCTACGATGCGAGCGGAAAGCTTCTCGGATCGAAGAGCTATCACGTAGAGCATCCCGACTCGGCCGAGCCGACGGACGGAACGGTGCTCATGGCGCTTGACGGTTCGCAGAGCTTCATGATCGGTCGCGTGGCAACCTCTGACGGCGGCTACACCGAGACGGTGCTGACCACCTTTGAGGGCACCTACGTTGCACTCACCAAGGCCATTCGCGCCATCAGCGACAACATGGTCGGAATTATTCAATATTTCAACGCAAACTGATTTTAAAGGCGGAGCCAACGGCTCCGCCTTTGTCTTGTAAAACGAAAACCCCGCCATAGTGGCGGGGTTGAAAAAAGGCTATTGCCGATAAGCAGAAGAAAAGTAAAGGGAAGAGGGAAAGAAGCTTTGAGTGAGAAAGGCTCCCTGTGGGAGGGAGCTGTCGAGCGAATGCGAGACTGAGGGAGCCCGCGCGCCCTCAATGTTTGCAAGCATAATGAAGTCGCGCAGGCTCCTTCCGACGCCTACTCGGCGCCACCTCCCTCTCGGAGGGAGGCAATTATCACAACCCGTTTACGGGTGGCAAGTAACAATTGCACGGCTGGCAGGCCAATAAAAAGCGCACTTGTGCGCCGCCGGTGATCTTCGGGCTATGCCCGAAAAGGAAATCCCCCCCGTTATACGGGGGGGATTTTTATTCTGTTTTCTGTGGCAAGTTGCCGTATGAGGCGAAAACCGCATACCGTAATGATCGGGAAGCTTTCTTTTCCGAGACAATTCGGCAAGGGTCTCGGTGGGGATGCCTTTACGCCTTCAGCGTATCCAGAATGAATGCCAGATCCTCGTCGGCGAAGGGGGATTCCTTGTCGGGGAGGGGAACAAGCCTTTTGGCCTCGCGCAAAAGATAGGTCTCGTCCACGTGGGTACGGGTGTTGAGAAATTGCTTGGCGTTCTCCCGATAGATGAGATCACGAAGCTCCTTTTCCAAGGCCACACCGCAGAAGGGTTTGCCCATGTAATCGTGCTCGGTGTCGGTCTCGAAAAACTGAC
>JAEIGA010014996.1_pt1 | contig 11802 bp, 12 predicted proteins | sample 9270691 | NCBI WGS metagenome assembly JAEIGA01 (sample SAMN17057246, study PRJNA624740) | gut metagenome | biome: biome; isolation source: fecal sample | host: Bos grunniens | place: China: Xizang | collected 2019
ATAGCTAAGGTTTCTGACTCAGAAAGAGCGTTTAATCTGTTAGATAGTTGGTTCATTTTCTTAAATTATACAAAATTCGTGCAAAGATAGTACTTTTTTTTGAATTACAACATACCTTTTGTGCTTGGTAATTCATATTTATAGATATCTCTCTTTATTGCCATTTTCAATGCTCTTGCCAATGCTTTAAAGATACCTTCTATTTTATGGTGTTCATTTTCACCTTCTGCTTTAATGTTTAGGTTCATTTTTGCAGCGTCGCTAAGCGATTTAAAGAAGTGAAGGAACATTTCCGTTGGCATTTCGCCAATCTTTTCGCGTTTAAAATCTGCGTCCCATACAAGCCATGCACGTCCGCCGAAGTCTAGTACTGCGCTGCATAGACAGTCGTCCATAGGCAGGCTATAACCATAGCGTTCAATGCCTCTTTTGTTGCCAAGTGCTATATAAAGTGCTTCGCCAAGCGCAATAGCAGTGTCTTCTATGGTGTGGTGTTCATCTACATAAAGGTCACCTTTCACAGCAATGTCTAGGTCGATGCCACCGTGTTTTGCGATTTGCTCTAGCATGTGGTCAAAGAAACCAAGTCCTGTGCTAATGTTTGCTTTGCCGTTGCCGTCTAGGTTTATAGAAATGTTGATGTCTGTTTCTTTGGTTTTGCGAGCGACTGTTGCTTTGCGTTCGCCTGCGAATAGGAATTCTGCTATTTGGTCCCAGTTTTCAGCCTCAAATGTAGCTCCAGAATTGCCTAGTTCAGAGGTGATTAAAATAGATTTTGAACCTAAATTTTGTGCAAGTTTCACGTCTGTTAGGCGGTCGCCAATAACAAAACTATTTTCTAGGTCGTAGCTACCGTCCATATAACCAGTAAGCATACCAGTGCCTGGTTTGCGAGTGTCTAGCCCTTCGTGTGGATATGATTTGTCTATATGGATTGCAGAGAAAGTAATACCTTCTGTTTCAAGTATTTCTAGCATTTTATTTTGAACAGAATCAAATACTTCTTGAGGATAGTTTTCTGTGCCAAGACCATCTTGGTTTGTAACCATCACTAGTTCAAAATCCAAGTTTTTTGCAATAAAGTATAGATTGCGAATTACTCCTGGTAGGAATGTCATTTCCTCTAGGCTATTAACTTGCTCTGTAATAGGTGGTTCTATGATAATAGTGCCGTCGCGGTCTATAAAAAGTGCTTTCTTTTTCATGCTAGTGATTTAAGTGCATTTAATAGTTCTTTGTTGTCTTGGGCGGTGCCAATTGTTATGCGTAAGCAGTTTTCGCAAAGTGTTACACTGTTTCTGTTGCGAACAATAATGCCATTTTCTACTAATTGTTTGTAACGCAGATTTGCATCATCTACTTTAACCAAAATAAAGTTTGCGTTTGATGGATAGATTTTTTTAACAATAGATAATTGTTCTAGTTCTTCTATCATCAATGTGCGTTGAGAAAGTATCTCTTTCACCCAATTGTTTTTGATTTCTACTTGTTCTAGTTTTTCTAGAATTAGTTTTTGGGTAAGGATATTTATGTTGTATGGATATTTTACTTTGTTGAAGAATGAAATGATTTCTTCAGAAGCAAACGCCATGCCGCAACGAGCAGCTGCAAGTCCCCAAGCCTTTGAAAAGGTTTGTAGGATTACCATTTTTGGGTATTTGCTAAGTTTAGAAATCCAACTTCCTTTGTCAGAAAAATCTATGTATGCTTCATCTATCACCACAATACCATCAAATCCTTTAAGGATTTTTTCTATTTCGTTGGCATCCAGAAGGTTGCCAGTTGGATTGTTTGGAGAACAAAGGAAAATTACCTTTGTATTTTTATCTGCCGCAGCAAGTACCTTTTCTGCATTAAGTGAAAAGTCTGCCTCTAGGTTTACTTGTCTGTATTCTACGTTGTTGATGTCGGCGCATACGCCATACATGCCGTATGTAGGGTTGATTGCAACAACGTTATCTACCTTAGGCTCGCAGAATACTCTGAAAACTAGGTCGATAGGCTCGTCGCTACCTACACCAAGCATAATTTGACTTGGCTTAACATATTTAAGTTCTGCAATTTTCTCTTTTACAGCCCATTGAAGTGGGTCTGGATATCTATTATATAGTGTGTTAAATGGATTCTCGTTTGCATCTAGATATGCTTTAGCTTCTCCTTTAAATTCGTCTCTAGCACATGAATATGGTTTAAGAGTCCAAATGTTTTCTCTTACGAGTTCTTTAAGTGTTTTCATTTTTTGTTGGTTATATAATAATTGAAATTTAAGTAATATGGGTTAAACTCACTTTTTGTGTCGCATGTACTTTTAAGACATAGGCTAACAGGGATTTTTTGGCTCTCGTCTTCTTTTGCACGTTGTGGAATAAGAAGTAAAGTTAAACGCATATTCTTAATGCCAGAATTAAAACTATATGTTCCTTCTTTGGCATTTGTATATAGAGTATTACAATAACTCATAAATTCATCTTGGTTTGCGATAGAATCTTTGGTGTATTCTCTGTCTGTTTTAATATAAAAATATTCTATATCATCATACAATCCGCAAAGGTCCATTGTTATCTTCAAAGTATCTCCCACAGGTACTGGAGTTTTTTCTGTGCTTGTGATAGTATCTGAATTTATAAGCAGATTATATGTCTGAATGTAAGGACTTCTAGAAGGTTCTCCTATACAAGAAACTGCTAATATAGCAATGGCTGTTAGTAATAATAACTTAATGGTTTTCATATTTTAAGACAAAATAATTTAACAGACAAAGATACATAATAATTGTAATCTATTTTGTATTTTTGTGCAAAAATTTAAATCAGTTTCTAATGAATTTTTCTAAAGAGATAGTAGATAAATATTTATCTGAAAATAAAAGTAGTGAGTGGAAGCCAAAAGCAGTGTTTTTTGATATGGATGGGGTGATTTTTGACTCTATGCCTCGACATGCTAGAGCGTGGAGTGAAGCAATGGCTTTGGAAGGGTTGCCTTTTTCTGAATATCAAGTTTATCTTCAAGAGGGTAGAACAGGTTCTGGTACGGTAACGGATGTGTTTTTAGCGCATGGTAGAGGAGTGCCATCTGAGGATGACATTAAACGCATTTATGCCAATAAAAGTCGTATTTTCGATTCTATGGGCGACCCAATTCCTATGCGTGGAATGGCTGAGGTGCTAGATAAAGTGAAATCTTTAGGTCTTGAAATTTATATTGTAACTGGCTCGGGACAAGCAAGTTTACTTGATACACTAAACCATTATTTCCCAAATACTTTCTGTAGAGAGAAAATGGTAACTGCCTACGATGTAAAAAAAGGCAAGCCAGACCCAGAACCATATCTTATGGCATTAGAAAAAGCAGGTCTTGAGCCAAACGAAGCTATGGTGGTGGAAAATGCACCTCTTGGTGTGCGTTCTGCAAAAGGAGCTGGTATTTTTACCGTTGCTGTAAACACTGGCATTCTAAAAGACGACGACCTTTGGGAAGCTGGTGCAGATGTGGTCCTACCCGATATGGCAGCGTTGCTAGCTAAGTTATAATTGTAGGGACGCATGGTCCATGCGTCCGCAATTCAAAATTGCAATAAATTAAATAAAATAAAACCTTATGAAAAAGTTTACAATACTTCTTTCAGCTTTGCTGATGTTATCGTTATCAGTAATGGCACAAATAAAGATGTATCTTCACTTCAATGATGGTACTCGTGTGGAGTATATTGCTTCTCGTGTGGATAGTATAACATTTGATCCTCAGATACAGGAACCAGATGACTCTGAAACTCCAGATGGCCCAATTCTTCCAGATTACGAAGACCCAAAAGACAAAGAAGATGATCCTGTAAAACCAGATGATAAGGAAGAAAACGATGACCCTATCAAACCTGGTGACGACCCTGTATATGATGGTTCTTTTGTAGCAAAATCGTTCTCTGTTTCTGAAACAAAAACTGTTACTTTCTCTCCTGGCAATTTGCAATATCATCCTGCAAATTATGAGTGGCGTTTTGCTCCAAATCAAACTGACTATATAGGAGGATATAATGAAAATATCAGTTCTACTTATAATGGTTGGATAGATTTATTTGGTTGGGGTACAGGTAATAATCCTACAAAAAATAGTACAGATAACAGTGATTACCAAACCTTTGTTGATTGGGGTGTAAATAAAATAGGTAGTTATGCTCCTAATACTTGGCGTACATTAACTTACGATGAATGGTATTATCTTCGCTGGAAACGTCCAAACTATGACAAATTAATTAGTGTTGCACAGGTTAATGGTGTTAGTGGTCTTATCCTTCTTCCAGATGATTGGACTTGCCCAATTGGTGTTACATTCAAGTCTGGCTTAGATGGAAAATGGTGTACAGAATGTTATGGTTATTATCAAACATTCAGTGCTTCAGATTGGTCTAAGTTAGAATCTTCTGGTGCTGTATTTTTCCCTACCGCGGGGAACAGCGGTAGCTATTGGTCTGCCACCGAAGAGTACATCGACAAATTAGGCGACAAATACGCTCTAATGCTTCGCTTCTACTCGCACCAGGCTGCCATGTCTGAAGCCTATCACAGCTCCGCTCTATCTGTGCGTTTAGTTCAGGATAATAATAATCAAACAGATGATGAGGATACAGAAGACGATTCTGAAAAAGACCCAATAAAACCAGATGATAGCACAGATTCTTTTGTCAATGCCAATGGTCACGAATATGTAGATTTAGGTCTTCCTTCTGGTCTTCTTTGGGCTACAATGAATGTAGGTGCAGAATCTCCAGAAGACTATGGTGATTATTTCGCATGGGGCGAAACCGAGCCAAAAGATTATTATTATTGGGATACTTACAAATGGATGACCGATGGAGCTTCTTCTGGGTCTGCTGTAAATAAATATACCTTTGATGACGGACAAACCTCTGCTGTGTGGTATGATGATTATGGTAATTTTATCGGAGATAATAAAACCGTATTGGAACTAGCAGACGACGCCGCAAATGCCAATTGGGGAGGCGATTGGCGTATGCCAACCAAAGCAGAGCAAGATGAATTAAGAAACACATCATATACCACTTGGACATGGACTACTTTAAATGGTGTTAATGGTTATAAAATAACAAGTAAGATAAACGGCAATAGTATTTTCTTGCCTGCCGCAGGCTGTCGCTACTATTCGGACTTGGACGATGCGGGTTCTAACGGCTACTACTGGAGTAGTTCACTTTATATGTACAGTTCGAACTACGCTTACTACTTGTACTTCAGTTCGGACAACTTCTATTGGTTCTACTACCGCCGCTACTACGGGCAATCAGTCCGCCCTGTATTGCGCGTAGAATAAAAGTAAATCAAAATTTGTAATGAGGCAGACTAAAAATTTTTAGTCTGCCTTTTTTTATTCGACTACAATTTTTTGCCGAAATCCTTTGGTATCGGTAAAAATCCTGCTAGGATGATACCTGGGATGGTGCAAAGGCATACCCAAACAAAGAACCAATCGTATCCCATCAACTCTTGAAGCCAACCCGCTATCATGCCCGGAAGCATCATGCCAAGTGCCATAAAACCTGTGCAAATGGCATAGTGAGCAGTTTGATATGGACCTTGTGCCACATAAATTAGGTACAACATAAAGGCAGTAAATCCAAATCCGTAACCCAATTGCTCAATCGCCACGCAGCTGCTAATAACCCAAAAGTTTTCTGGCTGTACAAATGCTAAATATACATAAACAAGATTTGGCAAATTCATGGCGGCTACCATGTACCAAAGCCATTTCTTTAGTCCGTGTTTGCTTGCTACAATGCCACCGATAATGCCCCCTGCAAGTAGGGCGATTACTCCGATAGTGCCATAAATAATACCCACTTGTTCTGTGCTAAGGTTTAGTCCACCCATTTCAGGACTATCTAATAGGAACGGAGAGGCAAGTTTTGCCAATTGGGCTTCGCCCAAACGATAAAGTAAAATAAATGCAAGTGAAAGCACAATGCCTTTCTTTTGGAAGAAGGTTTTAAAAAGGTGCCCTAAATTACCAAGCGATGCGCCTTTGTCTGCAGTTGGTTTAGGTAGTTGATAACTATGATATAAACCTATGGCAATAAAAAGTCCTGCGCATACAAAGAATACTAAACTCCACGCGTAGGGAATATTACCCGTCCATTTTTCAAGCATACCAGCTAATACAATTAGCAGACCTTGGCCTGTGATAGTGGCTATTCTGTAGAAAATATTTCTGATGCCTACAAAAAGTGATTGCTCCGATTCGTTTAATGCCAACATGTAAAATCCGTCGGCGGCAATATCGTGCGTAGCCGAGCTAAACGCCATTAGCCAAAATATGGCCAATGTGCTTTGGAAAAAGAACGATGTGGGTAGGCAAAATGCAATGCCTGCAAGTCCAGCACCTATAAGTAGTTGCATGGTGGTAATCCACCAGCGTTTGGTTTTAAGTAGGTCAACAAAAGGCGACCAAAACGGTTTTATTACCCAAGGCAAGTAAAGCCAACTGGTGTAAAAGGCTATATCCGTGTTGGATAAACCTAGGTTTTTGTACATAATAACGGATACCGTCATTACCAAAACGTATGGCAAGCCTTCTGCAAAGTATAAGGTTGGTATCCAAGACCATGGGTTTCTATAATTGTTCATAATATTGATGCTTTGATTGTTTAATGTTGATTTGTAAATGTAACTCCTAATTACGGACTGCGTCCGTGATTTTTGGCGGTACCTCGGCAAATTAAGTAAACTTATTTGCTCTCGGTTTGCACAAAAATTCCTAACTGGATGTCTGTATTTGGATAATAATGTGCTAAAATATCTTTGTATGTGTAGCCTTTATCTGCCATCACAGCTGCGCCAATTTGGCAAAGCCCCACACCGTGTCCCCAACCTGCTCCGTGCAAAGTGAAAGTGTCGCCTTCTTTTTCAACTACAAATGCAGAACTGTATAAGTGGCTGTGCGATAACCATTTACGTATTTCTAGTTCTTTGCCAATGATAATGCTGCTGTTTTCTCCCACTATTTTTAGTTCGTAAATTCTGCCCGAAACACCACGTTTCAAAGGGATTAAGTCTATAATTTTGCCCAATTGTGGTGCGTAACGCGCTACCAATGCGGTAAGTTCATCTTGGCTGTAAACCACTTTCCAACGATAAAAATCTATGGTTTCTTGGTCGTAGTCGTTCAAAACTTGACTCAAAATCTTTTTGTCATTGGTGTTGCAGAATGCTTCTGGTGAAGACATAATCCACTCTCTAGCACCCTCTTCGGTGGCGAGGTTCATCGGTCCCTGAGCTTGTCGAAGGGCCCGATTGGAATTTTCTTCGGTGGTGAGATCAACTCTCCTTTCTTTTGGAAAGTCTTCCACTTTTACCAAATAATCAAAGTGCGTATCTTCCCAACAAGTTTCAAACTCCTCAGTTACCCCGCCACAACATTTATAAAATCTAGCGTCACAAATCTCGTAATCAGAGTTAGGAGTTAGGAGTGAGGAGTTAGGAGTTAAATGTTCTTTATGACAAAGTATTAATCCTTTTGTTTCTTGCACCGCTTTTATTGCATTTTTGTGGTCTTTGGCGCGCAAACCTTGGTAGCGTTGGCAGTGGTCGTCGGCGCACACATCAAATCCTTCGTGAGGCTCGCTGCCATACCAACAAATACGTTTGCCTTCGCTTTCTTGGCATGCAAAAGCACTCCCCTCAAGCGAACGCTGAATCTTGCAAAGTGCCCAACTACGTGATATAACTGCATGAGCCTTAAGTAGTTCCATATGTGAAGTGGCACTCATCTCAGAAGAAATCACGCTTTGCAGATAATCCTCAATATCCAACACGTTCACAGCAGTAAGTTCTCCATTTTTTGCCTTCATCACCTCTAAACTGCCCTTAAATGTCTGAGTCTCATTTCTTTCCCAATGAAAATCAATGCCAATAGTCACATCCATCAGCGAAAAACTGCAATCTTCACTCATTGGTATGTACCAACCAGCCTTGCATATTTCCTTCTCTCCGCTTATCACTTCCTCTCCGTGCTTGTACTCCCCATGAAATACCGCCCGAATCCTCTCTCTTGTATATATCCCAACTCGTATGTTACTCATGTTTGCTTATTTGCTTAAAAATATCAACAATCACCTCTTTTGTGATTTTATCGAAGTCTTCTTCGCGGGCTGCGATAAGGTGACCGGTCATGTCGATGGCACCAGGGCTCATCATAAGGCGGTCTTCGCCTTCGCTAAAAAATTGACGTGGACGGTGCGTGATGCGTGGGAAAATGGTAAACACCCATTCATCGTTTTTGTATTCGCAAAATAGGTTTGTGTGACTTGCTGGAAGTTCTCCCTCGCGTTGCAACAACTCTAATTGAGCATTTACTTTTGCTTCTAACTCTTCTGCATTATTTGAACGAAGAATAATTTTTTCTACCACTCCAGGCATCTGGGTTTCTACAGCGTATGGGAAATAATCCTTGTTTACAAGTTGAAAATGCATGTGGTCTGGAGCAGATGCACCAGATTTTGAGCCATTGAAAAGTGCAATAAAGTCTGAATGCAGTTTCGCTAAATCTAGAAAATCTCGCACTTTCCCCTCAATGCTTTGAGGTTCGTGAATTTTTGAAACCACAGTGAAATGCTCGTCGCAAATAGGGAAGGGGTTGATGCAAATATCGTATTTGCTTTTGAAGTCTATAGCAACTTGCCCTTCAATGCGGTTTTTTGCGCATAGAAAACATGGACGTTCTTTAATGCTTTTTTCATCAAGCTTAGCAAGTGACGACACGGCACGTGCAGGATTGAAATGCACGTAAATTTTATATCCGTCAAACTCAAACTCCTTGGTCTTAATTTGTTTCAGTTTTTCATAATTAGCTTTCGCCACAGGAACTTTTTCAAGTTGCTCCTGTAAAAATGTATGTAGATTCATTGTTATATTCCTAGTATAATGTCAGATGATATATTCAATTTATTACAAATCTCGCGACCTATTTTTAGGGTTGGCTCGCATTTGCCTGTAAGGTATTCGCTCACGCGAGATGGGCTAACGCCAATGATTTTGGCAAGTTGACCTTGAGTGAGGTTCATTTGTGCCATACGCAGCTTCATTGCCTCTGGTAGTGTTGGTTTGCCAATGTTGAAATTTTCTTCTGAATAATCAGAAACCAAACCAGATAGAAGTTCTAATTCAATCTTTCTACCACCATACTCCACAGAATCCTCGCTAACAGATTGTAGTAATTCTTCTACACGGCCGACAGCCCAGTTGTATTGTTCTATGTTTTCTAGTTTTGTCATATGTTGTTTTTTTGTTATTTAGCGTTTAGATTTTAATTGCTCGCTATGCTTGTGATATATTGCGATTTTAATTTACGGACTTACTTGCAGAATTACTTCCTAATGGTCATCAATACGTCCTAACTCCTAAATCTCTCACGTAAACGAATTGCCCTATGATAACAGTTTTAATTCTTATTTTGGTGTTGCCAATGTTTAGGGTAAAAGTAAAATTATTCTTATCAATTTGTTCTACATTTTCAAAATCTTTTGCAATCTCGTCAGGGCATTCCCACTCAGATTCTTTCACTTTAGTACACCAATCTTGTAGGGCAACCCTATATTTCGGATTGCTCTCTATAAAGGTGGCAAGTGGTTTTTCGGTAAATATTTTCATGATTAGAAATTTTTACAAATATACAATAAAATTCGGTAATATAAAATTAAATTCCAGAAAATAGATTGAAAATTTATAAAAATTATTTCTTTTAAATGCGCCACGTTTGTATTATCTTTGTGGTATGAAAAATAAAATGAACAACAAACAAAAACTGTTTTTATTGGTATTTATAATAGGATTTTGTTCCTTAATATCAATGTGTAAAAAAGGTAATGAACCAACATTTATTGCAGGGGTGAAGATAGAAGACCCAATTACCTTAAATAATGAAAATGAGCAAATTTTGAAGCATTATGCTATAACAATTGGTTATAACAAAGAATATTATATACCTAATTGGGTGTCATATCTTCTGACTAAGGATAGATGTAGTGGAGAATTTTCTCGTGAGAATAAATTTTCACCAGATCCGCAAGTTGTAGATCCTGTACTTCACGAAGATTATACCAATAATCCTTACCAAATGGACCGTGGACACATGGCTCCTGCTGCGTCTATGAAGTGGAGTGAAACAGCTATGAAAGAGAGTTTCTACACCTCAAATATTTGCCCTCAAAACAGAAGCTTGAACAGAGATAACTGGGCAGATATAGAAGCTTTTACCAGAGATGTGGCGTATAAATATGATAGTGTGTATGTGGTTACAGGACCAATTGTGTCTTCTGACCCTCTATTTATGGGAAATACCCACAATATAGCTATTCCTGATGCTTTTTATAAAGTTCTTCTGCGCAAAGGTAAAACGAATTGGACTACACTTGCGTTTGTTTGCAAAAATGAAGCAGGTGATAGACCAATTCTTACTTACGTAACAATGGTAGATGAGGTAGAAAAACAAGCCGGCATAGATTTCTTCCACTCACTTCCAGACGAAGTAGAGGAGGAGATTGAGTCTCAGGATAATCTCTCAGATTGGACTTTATAAGAACTAATTTAAAGGGTGCTTTTTTCGTTGCGCTTGTGCTCAGAATCCTCATTTACGTTTAGTAAACTCCGGTTCCTCGCACTTCGCGACGCCTAAAAATCCCTCCTTTAAATTAATTCTTAAGAATTGAAGGTAGTTTGAAAAATGCTAACTTTTTACTATCTTTGTAATCTTAATTTAATTAATATGCATAAAGCAGGTTTTGTAAATATCGTTGGGAATCCAAACGTAGGGAAGTCAACATTAATGAATGCCTTGGTGGGTGAGAGAATTTCTATTATTACTTCAAAATCTCAAACCACTCGTCATAGAATTATGGGTATCGTTAATGGTGAAGATTTTCAAATAGTGTATTCCGATACTCCTGGGGCTTTAAAGCCTAATTATCGCCTTCAGGAGTCTATGTTGGAAGCGTCGGAGTCGGCGTTTAAAGACGCAGACGTGCTTCTTTATGTAACAGATACAATAGAGTCTTACGACAAAAATCTAGATTTCTTGGATAAAGTGCGTAAGATGCAAACTCCTATTTTCTTGATAATAAACAAGATAGATCTGCTATCTTCACAAAAAGAACTAGAAGATTTGGTAGATAAATGGAAAATAGTGCTTCCAAACGCTCGCATTATTCCTATCTGCGCAAAAGAAAAATTCAACGTAGAAAATCTTTTAACACAAATAAAAGAACTTCTTCCAGAGTCTCCAGCATATTTTGACAAAGATGCTTTAACAGACCGTCCTGCAAGATTTTTCGTAACAGAAATTATCCGCGAAAAGATATTGGAACTATACGATAAAGAAATTCCATATTCTTCAGAAGTGGTAGTTGAGAAATTTGTTGAAGACAATAAAATTATTCACATAAATGCAGTAATATATGTGGAACGTGATTCCCAAAAATCAATTATCATAGGAAAAGGTGGTTCTATGCTTAAGAAGGTAGGTATGATGGCTCGCAAAGATGTAGAAGCATTTTTCCAAAAGAAAGTATTCTTAGAATTATTTGTAAAAGTAGAAAAAGACTGGCGTAATCGCGACAAACAATTAAAAATGTTCGGTTACCAATTAAACAATCAATAATATGGCATTAGTAGCAATAGTAGGAAGACCTAATGTAGGTAAATCAACTTTATTCAATCGCTTAACAGAATCTCGTAGAGCTATTGTAAGTGAAGAAGCAGGCACCACACGTGACCGTCAATACGGAAAAGCAGAGTGGGG
>JAEIGA010014997.1_pt1 | contig 11801 bp, 3 predicted proteins | sample 9270691 | NCBI WGS metagenome assembly JAEIGA01 (sample SAMN17057246, study PRJNA624740) | gut metagenome | biome: biome; isolation source: fecal sample | host: Bos grunniens | place: China: Xizang | collected 2019
AATAAGCAGCGCGACGATGCCGTTTTCGTTGTCGACAATGTGCCTTACTTCTTCGATTTCCGCATTCCAGGCGGGTTCAAGGACAGCGGATGGACTTTCGGTGTGAACAACGAGCAGTTCGACACGCAGTTCGAGGATGTGGTGGAGCTGTATGCCTACGAGTACACCTCAAAGACGCTCACGATGGGCGGTTCCATCGGTGTGCCGGTGTGGTACGGCGACTTGCTCAACAGGCTGCTGACTTGCCATTTCGTGTATGTCAACGGCGAGAGGTACTCGCGCAGCGACACTGAGTCGCCGCAGATGAACGTCCTCGTCGACGGGCTTGACTCCTTCGTGTTCACGCAGACACTGCGCAGGGTGGTACGCATCGAGGCCGACTACGAGTCGCTCAACCAAGTTGCCATCCGCCGTGTCGACAACACATACAACCGCATCAGCGATTCAACTAACGAAAATGTAATAATTCTTGAGATATGACACCAGAAGAACTTCAAGAAGTGGTAGCGGCGGTGATCGCGTCGCTGAAGACCAACGGCAAGACGATCATGCAGCTCACGGAGGTGACTACCGTGACTGACAACGACTATTTCGAGATACATGGAGGAAGGCGAGTCAAGTATCAATACCTCTATGAGGAACTGCTGTCAGAGACGCAGGACATCATCGACGAGTACAAGACCGACCTCGGAGACCGCATCGACGACCTCGAGGACGACCTTGCGACTGGCCTCGCTGCGAAGATGGACTTCCACGATGCCTCGTGGCTGGAGAACAACTCCGTCGGCAACCTCTATTACGATGAACTTGTCGCTGCCATACAGGCATGCAAGCTGGTCATGACCGACGGCGTGCCGGTGGTGTTCTCGCAGATACTTGACTCGGGCAATACCGTGAGGGCCTTCACTCTCAAGGGCAAGAACCTGACCAAGTATGAAGCAGTCAAGGGCAGTGTGAGTGCCACCGTCACACGAACCACGATTACATTGATGGACAACAGCGACGCGTCGGACATCAGCAGTTCATTAGCCTCCTTGCTTGACGCGATACAGGCCCTTCAGGGTAACGACTACGCCCAGGACCAGGCAATCGCCTCGCACACCACGCAGATTACCGCATTAGGCAATCAGAAGGCGAATGCGAGCGATGTCTATACGAAAGGCCAGACCGACACCTTGCTCGGAGGCAAGGTCAGCACAAGCGATGTGCACACCATCAACGGGCAGGATGTGCTCCAGTATGATGTGTTCACGAGCTATGTGGAGGTGCTTACGATGTCGAACAATGTGGTCACTGGCGAGTTGTCGTTCGCTGAACTGTCGCAGATGATTGACATGGGCATCACGGTCTCGCTGCTTTTCCGCAACGAGATTTACCAGCAGTGTTACTCGAGCGACAGCGATTTGAAGTGGTCGTGCGGCATCAAGCAGTTAAGCCTCAGCAACGGCGATGTGTGGACCTATGATGCCGAGCATCTTGAAGTGCCTGCAGATAATGTGATATTCGAGGGCATCAACGACCAGTATATCATCGTTGGCGAGAGCAGTGTGGCTACATGCCTCGACGAGCTGTATCACACGAATGTCTTGTTTGAGCAGACAAGACTTCCTGAAGTGTATCTGACGCAAGACCAGTACAACGCGATGGCCGATGCTGGTACATTAGACGCAAACACTAAATACTTCATCTACGAAGAGTAATGCTATACAAGGGAACAAGAAAGATTACATGGATTTCGCGTGGACAGCGTGCGATATACCAGGTGTATAAGGGAGCGAGGCTCGTGTGGAGCAAACTCGCTGATGCTTGGTATGACAACGATGTATGGCGCTCAGACGAACCGTGGTAAAAACTATTTAAACACTACAATACAATGGCAGGAGTAATAGACCAGAAGATTCCCAGCATGTCAACGCCTTGGGATGGTTACAAGAAATCAAGAGTCGAGGAGTTCATCAAGGAACAGCTCACGAACCTCATCAACACCACCGACGAGAAGGTTGGCTGGATAAGCTACGAGAACGGCAGCATCGTGTTCTACGACAGCGAGGGTGGCAACCAGTTGGGCAGTGTGCCTTTGAGCGGCACAGTGTACGCCATCACTTTGACGAGCACCACGCCGTCATCGTTCTATGTGCTGAAGGATGACACCACCGCATACATCGAAGTGACGCCGAGCACCAAGAGCGGTACACTCGGCGGCGAGATGGAGGACTTCCCCGAGGACTACACATGGACAATCGCCGTGGACAACGGCTCCGGCACATTCGTGGAGAAGTCGAGCGGCACCTGCTTGTCGGGCGACTCGATCAATCAGAATGTGCGTTCCTATCTCGCAGTAGGTGCGAACCGTGTGAAGGTGAGTGTGCAGGGTGTTGACTCGGGACAGACCAAGTCCACCACATTCACCGCTTCGGTGACCTCGCTGACGCTGACCAGTCGTTTCAACTGGAATGTGCCGTTCATCGAGGGTCAGGAGTTTGGCATCAACGGCCTGTATTTCTCGGGCAACCTGCAGAAGACATTGTGGGTTGTGGTAGATGATGACGAGGACCAGACCTACACGCAGGTGTTCGCCAGCGGTTCCAACTACATCACCACGCCGTTCACCTTCGACATGACCGACAAGTTCCCCGATGGTGGCACCGGCATACACACCGTAGAGATATGGGTTAGCGGTGATGGCGTGGAGACGCCTCACTTCAAGTACAACATCATGTGCGTTGAGGAGAATGACGAGAACCAGGTATCGCTCGTGTGCATCAACGAGGCGCTCGACACTGCCGTCAACTACGATACGCAGAACCTGTTCCGCTATGCCACCTACAACGCAACGCAGGTGACTATCAACATCACCGCCACCGATGGCGTGCAGACCTTCGTAATCGCCGAGGACGAGGAAGTGGCCGTGCAGACGCAGACCAAGATAACCTACACCTCGTCGCTTGAACTCGACACGGAGGCAACTACGGGCCTCTCCATGCACATTGAACTGGAGGTTACCGACAACACGGCAGAACTTGACCTGCCCATTGACAACAGCAACTCGTATGCTGCCGTTGACGGTGCCGTGTTCTACATGAACGCCGCTACTCGCAACAACGGCTCGAACGATAGGGAAGAGATACTCAACATTGCCACCGGCGCAGAAACCTCGTCTTACGAGGCCGACTGGACAAATATGTCGTGGTCAACCGACGGATGGTACCAGGACAGCGACTCCAACCGTGCGCTCGTCATCAAGGCGGGTTCAACCTGTACCATTGACGACTTGAAACCACTCATCCGTACGAGTGTCGGTAATCTCAGTGTGGAGATGAAGTTCCGTGTGAGTGACATCGCCGACTATGATTCTCCTGTGATTTCGATGATGAGCACCTCGACATACAATCCTGCCACGACAAATGGTGTGATTGTATTCCCCACCAAGGTGACAGTGTTGAGTTCAACCGACCGCAACACCACGCCGCAGACGGTGCAGCTCAACGAGGACAAGGTGCTGCACTTGGTAGTTGTGTTCCAGCGCCTCTACAAGAGCACTGGGCGCAACCTCTGCCGCATCTACATCAACGGCATCCAGCAGGCCGTGTTCGAGTATTCGGGCGAAGGCTCGTTTGGTGCCGGTCCTCTCGTCATCGGTCAGCAGTCTTCTGATGTATGCTTGTATAGTATGCGCATCTACAACAAGGTGCTCGAGGCCGATGCAGTGTTGCAGAACTTCCTCAACAGCATCATCGACGGTCAGGACTACACACGCAGTGGTGTGCGTCACGACAACAACATTCTCGACGGCGGTGAGATATCTTACGACCTCTGCAAGGCAGCAGGTTTCAACACCATGGTGATACAGATGGCGAACGATGCCGACATTCCCTCGCTGACACACTCCACGGGCGGAAACTCGACCTTGTGGCTCGAATATGCCGACCATCCGACTTGGAATGTGAAGATCGAGAACGCGCCGATTGACGGTCAGGGTACCACATCAATGCGCTACTACCGCTGGAACCTGAGATGGAAACTCAAGAACGCAGCATTGTACACCTATGCCGACGGCACGACCGACAACGGAAGCGGTTACATTGCCGGCAAGAGTCTGCACCCGAAGGTCAAGAGGATTGTGGCGAAGAAGAATGTGGCATCGTCCATGCAGGGCCACAAGATGGGTGCATGTAACATGTACGATGAGTTGTTCGATGCGTGCGGCATGAAGTCGTCGCTTCCGAGCAACGATGTGCGTGTGTCTATCTATCAATACCCGATGATGGGCTTCCAGAAGTTCAGCGACGGCACCTATGAGTTCATCGGTCTCTATACCGTTGGTCCCGACAAGAACGATCCTGGCACTCGTGGTTACGACTACGAGAACTATCCGTCTTTGCTTTGCATCGAAGGCCCCAACCATGCGCCTCTCGGCACTCGTTTCCTGCATCCGTGGGTTGACATGGCTTACGACTACACGCAAGAGACGCTGACCTTCGGCGGTGAGGAAGGATGGGATGTTGATGCCTGCCAGTACGAGACCGACAAGGCATCTGATGCTGCCAATGTGTTCGCTCTGCTTGAGTCAGAATGGAAACCTGCCTACGAGATAGTGTATTTCTGCTCGCCTTATTTGAAGTCGCTGACCGAGGTCGGCAAGACTTTGCAGCAGATTAATGCCGATCCAGCAGCATTCCGTGCCGGTACTGGCAATGTGCCTAACCGCAAGAACGAGGTGCTGCAGTTGTACGATAGCAGTTACAACATCATCTACTACCGCAACTCGACTGGTCAGTATGAGGTTCTCTCGTCGCACGATATGCTTGACTACCTCGACGATTATCTTGACCCTGCCACACCTGGTGCTCCTACTACAGCCGAATTGTGCGCCGCTCGTATGGCGAAGTTCAAGGCAGAGGCAGGAAACTACTGGTCAATCAATGCCGCTTGCTATCACGAGGCGTTCTGCGAGCTGATTGCCTGCTCGGACAACCACGCCAAGAACACCTACCCGATGAAGTGGAACACACTTGCACAAGGCGGTCGCTGGATTTGGTGCCAGGACGATATGGACACCATCTTGATGACCGATAACAACGGTCAGCAGACCAAATCACCTTCGGTAGAGGTCGGCGATGTGACCAGTGACGGGGTAGATATCTTCCAGGGCTCGTCGAGTGCTTTCTGGACCATCATTACCTCGACCGATGGTTACTACAACGGCGTGAAAGACATGCTCACGCAGATGGTGACGCAGCTTGTTTCGCTCGCTGTAGCGAAGAATATCGCCGGTGCAAACATTCACCAGAGTGTTCTGAATATGTTCAATTACTACTTTTGGAGCGAGAGTGCAGAGTATTTCCCCTGCACGGCTTACAATAGCGACGGCGATTGGACTTATGTTGATGTTTGGGAACTTGACCCGACTGCCGTGTACAACAATGTGCCGCCGTTGCGTCAGGCCAACGGCACGCAGCTCAATGCCGAGAAGCAGTGGAGCGAGCAGCGCCTTGTCGCCTTGTTCTCGAAGTACGGCATTGCTGCTTTCACGGGTTCGGGTGATGACGGTTACGGCCGACTCGAGTTCACGCCAGCGAGCGCGTTCAACTTTGCGCTGAAGCCTGCTATCGAGATGTACCCGACGGGCAACCTCGGTGGCGGTGTCAATGTGCGTGGTGCAAGAACTCCAGCGGGAACGGCTTGTACGGTGACCGCCACCTCCGATGGTACGACCACATTCTACATCAAGGGTGTGGACTGGTACACCGACTTGGGCGACTTGTGCGGACTGGCATTGACCACTCGTGGCGGTCAGGCCGATGTGGGTGCCACCATGACCATCAACGGCAAGAGACTGCGCCGTGTGAAGGTCGGCGACGAGACGGCATCTAATGTTTCCTTCAATGCCGGTACTCTGAATATCTCGGGCAATGCCATTGAGGAGGTTGACTGCCGCAATGTGACCACATTGAGGAATACAGTATCGTTGAGTCAGTGTCCTCGACTCCGCAGGGCCTATTTCGGCGGGTGTTCTGCTCCTTCTGTCATGCTTCCTGTCGGTGGCAAGGTTAGCGAGGTAGAGTTCGGTGAGCAGCTTGTCACGCTGTTCCTGCACACCCTGCCGTTGCTCACGGAGGAGAACATCACCCTTGGAAGTTCAGCGAAAGAGACCTGTACGGGTGTGTATATCCAGAACTGCCGTGGACTCAACCCCTTCTATGTGCTGCGAGACATCCTCGCAGATCCCGACAATGTGCTGCATTTCGTGACGATGATATGGGATGAGCCGTTGAGCATGACGGGTGCCGACATGGAAATTCTCGGTCAACTTGCCGTTGCCTACGACCAGAGCACCGGCGAGGGCTTCGGTCATGTGAACTACGACCCCGACACCGGCACACTGTCGAATGCTGGTCCGAAGGCGGTATTGCAGGGCACCATCAATGTGACGACGCCGATGTATCAGGATACCGCACAGGCTTTGGCTGCGTTCTTCGGCAGTTCGCTCGTGATTAACTGCTCGACCTACTATGTGCGCTTCGAGGATGCCGCCGTGATGAACATCTGCGCCACGAACTGGGGCGACTGGCATTGGGAGTATCAGCCTAATGCTGGCAACACTGGTGGTTACGACATCGTGGCGACCGTCAATGCGTCGCACACGGGCGACTGGGATTTGGTAGGCGAGAACTATGTGGCCAACTCGCAGCACTTGGGTGGCTATGACATCACGGAGACTGCGAATACTGGCGCTGGAGCCTACGACAAGGTGAAGGTCGGCGACGGTATCACGGCTGCACAATGTGCCGCAGTTAGTTCCATCGGAACCGTGTTCATGAACAATAAAAATATAACATCGTTCAAGGAACTCACATATTTCACGAGAGTGACGGTCATTCCGACCAAGGCATTCATGAGTAGCAGCTTGGTTTACATTGAAATTCCTGACAGGATAACGACCCTTGGAAATAATGCATTCCAAGACACAAAATTGATCAATGTTGTGCTTCCAGCATCGGTGGCAAGTATCGGTGACTCATGCTTCCGTGACAATTCTGCTCGAAAATTGTTAAAGACATTGACGATGTTAAGTGCTACTCCACCTACTTTGGCGAATATCAACGCATTTTTAGGGCAGGCAGACTGCATCTTTTACGTTCCAACTGAGTCCGTAGATGCCTATAAGGCTGCACCTGTATGGTCGTCATTATCCTCTCGCATATACGCTATTCCGTAGCCCACTGACTCAATGGCAGTATTCTCGAAGATATACCGCTCCACAGTGACTTCCATGCATCAACGAGCGAATCAGGCACATAAACATACCCACTAAATCCAGATGTCCCTGCTCCTGATGGGGGCACAGCTGTGGCATTTGGGAAGACAAGATTCGCATTCGTGCCGTTTATTAGGTTATACCCCGAAAAAGCGGTAAATGTATCTGCAAGGAATATGATGTCAGTCAAAGTAGAGATGCCTGAGAATGCACGCTCTCCAGCAATTTGATTAGTGCTTGCTGGTATGACGAGCTGGTCTTGCGCATAGAAGTTGCTTGAATAAAATGCCTTATGTGATATTGTCACCAATCTTGATGGCAGATTGATTTTAACTCGTTTCGCCGCCCAACCGCCATTTGTTGTTGTTGCTGAAGATCCGATTCTTGTAACACCGGTGAACAGTTCTGCTTCGGGGAATACAATCTCAGTGAGACCGCTGAAGTAACTGTCGAAGCCTATAGTCCCGATGGAATCCCATCGGAACCGTGTTCAATGGAGCACAGATTACATCTTTCGACGAGATCGTCAACTTTACAGGTCTGACATCGCTTGGAGCAACTGCATTTAGGACCAGTACAATAGAATCGATAACCATACCAAGCAACATCACTACAATCGGCAATGAGGCGTTTGCTTATTGCCCAAATATTGTGTCTGCAATAATACCAAGCACATTCACGCAGTTTGGGCAGTCTGTCCTCAGGGGATGCACATCTCTTGAAAGTGTGACGATTTTAGCGACAACGCCACCAACATTTTCAGTCGCAAGCAATTTCTTTATATCGGGTTCAAACAATGCAAAGATATATGTGCCAGCATCAGCCGTTGACACATATAAATCTGCATCGGGATGGTCGACTTGGGCATCACGAATATTCGCTATTCAGGAATAGCGAGGATGTTGTTTGCATGAGAACTCCACACGCTCGCAGACTTATAAGTTGTGAGGCTCTCAGCTGGCACATAAAAGTACCTCTTCGAGTCAACAAAGTTCGCTGTACTTGAGATAGTCGGTGGTGTTGTGCCAAGCATAGTAACTTTTACTAACTTGCTTTGGTTGCGCCCATTGAGAGCCCAGTCAGAAATGCTACTAACACCTGCTGGTATAATGAGCTCTCTAATATTGTCGGCATACATAAAGCAACTCGCTCTCATTGCGGTTATATTTGGAGGTAGGAGGATTTCTTCAATAGAAGACGAGGCAAATGCCTGATTCTCCAAAGAGGTTAAGGAAGTGAAGTAGACAAATTCATTAAACTTTGTTATATTGGTCAGACCCTTGAACTTGGTCCCGATGGCATTCCATCGGGACAGTATTCAAAGGAAACCAGTCGGTCAAGAATTTCCCAGACCTTTATAAACTTCCTAATGTAACATCAATAGTGAGTCAGGCATTTCAATCTTGCTCGATTGAGATTTTTGTTGTGCCTAACACATTCACATCTCTGCCATATATAGGCATGAGATATAGTGGTCTAAAATATCTTGATATATCATCAAATGTCTCAGACATAGGTGACCAATGCTTCATGGGATGCACTGGGCTTGAGACGGTGATAGTACGAGCCACTACACCACCGTATATTCGTACAAACACATTCAATGGTGCAAATAGTGCAGTGTTCTATGTGCCAGCAAGCGCAGTAGAAGCCTATAAGAGCGCAAGCGTTTGGAGCGGATATGCAAGTAGAATACAAGCTATTGATTAGTCCACTCGCTCAACGGTAGTATCCTTGATGCAAGGGCACTCCAGCCACTAACGGCCTTCCATGCGTCCACTAATGCGTCAGGCACATAGATGTAACCCTTGAATATGCCCATTGTTCCAGCCGCTGGAGGTGCCGCCGTGGCGTTCGGGAATACAATATTTGCAGTTGTGTTACCTCCTAATAGATTGTAGCCTTTCAAATTCGTGAATGTTGCAGCAGTAAAGATAATATCTGTTAGGGTTGTAATACCAGCAAAAGCACTTTCTGAATTGATTCCACTCGCAGGTATAACAAGCCTGTCTTGTGCGTAGAATTCGGAAGAAGTGAACACCTTTTGCCTTAATGTTGTTATGCTATTAGGCAGCGTTATCTTAATCTGTTTTGCTGCAAAACCGCTATTGACAGTAGTTGCAGAAGAGCCGATAGTTGTCACGCTCGTAAAGAGTTCGAACTCGGGAAACACGAGTGGAGAGACGTCATTAAAGTACGAGTCAATCCCGATGGAATACCATCGGGACAACCTTTAGAGAAAACACAAGGATTACTAAGTTCAACGAATTCGCTCTATTCACCCAAGTAACATCTCTCGCAAACAATTCCTTTATGTCTTGCTCTAATCTCGTAGAGTTGACTCTACCACCAAATTTTAAAACACTTAGTGGTTACAGTCTAAGAGGAACGAAACTTTCTGAACTTTTATTACCTGCAACAATAACATCAATAGGGTCACAAGCACTTGCACAAATCACAACACTTACCAAGGTGACTGTACTGGCCACGACACCACCGACAAACAATACCAACAATTTCGCCGACAGTTACAGATATTGGTATGTGCCCTCCAGCAGTCTTGCAACATATAAGGCCGCTGATGTGTGGAGCTCTCATGCAAACAACATTCTGTCTATTCAGGAATAGCAGTAATCTTCGCTGACCAATCTGACCACCCTGATGCTGCTTTGTAGGCTTCGACACTACCCGATGGAACATAAACAACATTAGGGGTTACGCCACTAAAACTTTGTGAACCCCATGTGGGTGGTGTTGCCGGTAGGCTTGTGATGGTCTTTAATGCTGTGCATGTACGGAAGCAATAATGTCCAATAGATGTTATAGCACTTGGTATTATTATTGCTTTCAGTTTCTTACATTGGTCAAAACTCATGGTTACAAGTTTCATCTGAGGTGCCAGTTTTATCTCCTCGAGATTTGTGCAACCTCTAAAACCATCTTGAAATGATGCAACACTTGTGAAAAGTTCAAACTCGTTAAACTTGACTATTGTGGTATTCGCTTGGAATTTCGTTCCGATGGTACTACGCCCTCCATGCACGGCGCATAGTCCTTGAAATCGTGTTGTCAAGGACCTGAGCATAGACCGACGCAGTCGTATTGATAGACTTGTGCCCCAGCACATGCTGAATGGTGGACAACGGCACACCTCTCAATAGGCAGATGGTGGCACAAGTGACACGACCGCAGTGCATCGACAGCCGTTTTCGCACATGAAGCCGTTTCATTGCTCGCTTGAGCAGCACATTGCACCTCGCATTGTTCGGCAAGTGAAACAACGCTCCCTGGTTCTCGACCATGCTTACACCTTTGCCACCGAAGGCGACCGATAACGGAACATGAACCTCGGCGCCGGTCTTCTGCGTCTTTAGGATGAGCCACTTCTGCTTGCCTTGTGAGCGCACATCGCTGCCCTTCACTCTGCATAGGTCGGAGTAACGCAACCCAGTGTAGCACGAGAACAGGAAGGCACGCACCACATTGCGTTCATTGTCGGGCAATGCTTCCACATTCTTCTCCACACGCTTGAGTTCTCGCTCCGATAGCGTGTTCTTGTGTGTCTGCTCACGATGGATCGTGTACTTGCGAAATGGGTCAGCGATGAGCAAATCCTCGCTGATTGCGATGTTGATGTACCGGTGCCACACCTTCATGAGTTTGGCAATGGTGTTGACCGAAAGTTTAAGCGCTCGCAGATAGCGGTCGAAGGCGCACACGAGCCGATAATCAAGGTCTGCAAAGGTGATGTCCTCACGGAATGCAGCAAGGTGCTTGAGGCAGTTGCGATGATTAGACTTTGTTCCGTTGGTAACGTTGGCATCTTCTATCTGCTGGCGCATCCATTCCAGGAAGGAGAGGGTAGAGGACGGTGGTATAAGCGAAGGGTTGTCAATGAGTCGGTTTGCATCACCAACACGGCGCACATGCACCTCGCCGTCGACAAATATCTGCACTACTGCCACATGACCTTGCAGCTTCTTCGTGATCTCGTTAAGAAGTTCGTTGAGTTCCATGGTTTTTTGGCCCAAATATACGAGAATAAAATTATAAATTTTCATAAACTACCAAGAATCACGAAGTTACTGCAAAATACTACCATTTTATTGGGGTCAAGAAAATGGTGGCTTGTCAGTTGAACCTTGAGAGGGAGTAATTTTGTATGACCAACACGACAACAACAAAAACCGCATATTATTATGAATAGCTTTGTTAACTTTTGGAAGGCGACCTTTGTCGCCATAGGGGGTTGGATTGGCTGGCTCGTCGGAGAGTTCAAACCAACATTCCCACTCATCATTGTGGCAATAATCTTCATCGTTTGCGATGCCTGGACAGCGTTCCAGCTCGACAAGCGTGTGAGGAAGAAGTACCCCGACAAGGCCCAGCGACCAGCAAGGTTCACGAGCTTCGCCTTCGGAAAGGTTGTCACAAATACCATCCCAAAGAGGCTGATGCTTATCGTTCTTGCCTTCCTCTGCGAACACTGGGTGTTCATCCATGTCACCATACCATTGTCATATATTGTAACAGGTGTGATATG
>JAEIGA010014998.1_pt1 | contig 11801 bp, 10 predicted proteins | sample 9270691 | NCBI WGS metagenome assembly JAEIGA01 (sample SAMN17057246, study PRJNA624740) | gut metagenome | biome: biome; isolation source: fecal sample | host: Bos grunniens | place: China: Xizang | collected 2019
AAATGGCTATTACTTTTTGATGTTGATAGTTTTTTGTATCTTTGTGTAAGTCTTGCAGAAAATAGAGTCAAATATCATCAACATTAATAACAAGCACTATGAAGAAATTTTTTGTTATTGCGGTTGCATTAATGCTCTGCTCATCAGCGGTATTCGCACAAAACAAGGGTGACAAATATATTGGCGGCTATGCGGGAGTCGCTCTGCAAACTCAGAGCATAGATGGAGAAAGTGCAACTGGTGCAGGTTTTGCCATTCAGCCTGAATTTGGTTATTTTGTTGCAGACAGACTTAAAATCGGAGCAAGCATCGGCTATGGCATTGAAAGCGGAATAAACGCTTTGACCATTACGCCAAACATATCATACTATGCACGTTTGTGTGATGGTTTATACTATACACCTGGCGTTGAGTTGGGTTTGGCACTCGGTTTTGCAGAGGGATATACACTCCCAGGGTTTGGATTTTCTGCTAATCTCGGCACACTCGAATTTAGACCTACAGAACACTTCGGTTTTAGTGCAAACTTATTCTCACTAACTTTTGTCGTTATGTCTATGGAGGGTATTACTAGCAGTAGTGTAAATGTAAACTTAGGCGTAACACCTTCCGTTGGTTTCAAATACTATTTCTAATGTAGGGCTTTGACGAATTTATGGGGCAATCTTTTGGATATGTCCCATTTTTATTTAAAAAAAATAAAGAGCTCAATTAACCAATATAACACACTCCACCACGTTACACCAAAATAACTGCATTTTCGCTGTAATAAATCAGACAATAATTTCACAATGATAGTCGTTTATTCAAAAATATTGTGTAACTTTGTGCGCTTATACGCATAAGCGCAAGAAACATCGGAATAATGAAGCGTATTTTTGGATACATACTTGCCGTAATTGTCATTACATCAGGCGTGGCATGCAGCGTGGTGAACAGCGCCATCAAGTCTGGCGACCCTCAGTTTGCATACCAGCAGGCGCTTGAGTTGTATGATAATGGCAAGTGGGAGCAGGCATCTACCCTATTTGAGGCATGTCGACACATCTACATGGGCACACCACGCGAGGATACGCTCACATTCTACAATGCGCGATGCAAGTTCATGGATCACGACTGGGAGGAGGCTGTGTCACAACTTGACACATACCGCCGTAAGTTTGGCCGTAGTCCCTTTATTGAGGATGCGGAAGGAATGTATGCCCTATGCCACTATTATATGGCTCCAACGCCCGAACGCGATCAGACGGTGACATCTCAGGCAATAATAGCCATAACAGAGTTCATGTCACGATACCCAGAGTCGGAGGATATCGACGAGTTTAATGAGATGCTTGATGACCTCACTGGTCGCTTGATGGAGAAGAGCTACCTCAATGCCTACACCTACTACAAAATTGGTAAATACAAGGCAGCTATCGTAGCATTCAAAAACGCAATGAAGCGATATCCCGATTCACCTCGCACAGAGGAGATGATGTACTACATGACTGTTTCGTCATATCGTCTTGCTGACAACTCAGTAGAGTCAAAGCAGGTGGACAGATTCCTTGCAATGCTTGACGCCTACTACTCGTTCATCGCAGAATACCCAGAATCGAAGCATGTTAGGGAGCTCGAGCGCATGGCAAAGGCAGCACGCACATTCCTCGATAAGCAACAAAACACAGAGGAGTAGCACTACAAAACAAAATAGGATAATTAAGACAAAAATATATAGGACTATGGAGATTAAGAAGAACGTTCCAAACAACACCATTACCCGCAAGTTGGTAGACCTTGATGCCCCCACAGGCAACATCTATGAGAGCATCAACATCATCGCTCGTCGCGCAAACCAGATTGCATCTGAGCTTAAGACAGAGCTAAATCGCAAACTTGCAGACTTCTCTGCACCTACCGACAACTCTGTAGAGGAGACCTTTGAGAACCGCGAGCAGATTGAGATCTCACGCTACTATGAGCGTCTTCCCAAGCCTGCAATCATCGCTACAGAGGAGTTCCTCGATGGTGAGGTTTACTTCCGTCATGGCGACAAGGAGTAGAGCGTAGATAACGACATAAAGAGATAGGATTATGCAGCTCAAAGGCAAGCATATCATACTCGGCATTACCGGCAGCATAGCAGCGTACAAAGCGGCTATGCTGTGCCGTCTTTTAGTGAAGGAGGGTGCCGAGGTGCGTGTCATCATGACACCATTGGCTAAGCAGTTCATCACGCCATTAACAATGGCAACACTCTCTAAGCACCCAATTCTTGTGGAGTTCTTCAACCCCGAGAATGGAGAATGGAACTCACACGTATCGCTCGGTGAGTGGGCAGATATGCTTCTCATAGCTCCTGCAACAGCCAATACATTGGCAAAGATGACTACGGGTATTGCTGACAATCTTCTTCTCACAACATACCTTTCGGCACGCTCAGTTGTAGCAGTAGCTCCTGCAATGGACCTTGACATGTATGCACACATCACCACACAGCAGAACCTGCGTACTCTTGCTGAACGTGGCGTAGCTATCATAGAGCCTGAGGCTGGAGAGTTGGCGAGTGGTCTTGTTGGCAAGGGTCGCATGGCGGAGCCTGAGGAGATTGTTGAGCAGGTGAAGGTAATCCTCTGCAAGCAGCAGCGAAAGAGCCTCGCTGGTAAGCGTTATTTTGTTACTGCAGGTGCAACAATTGAGGCTATTGACCCGGTGCGCTACATCACAAACCACTCTACTGGTAAGATGGGTTATGCCATCGCTGAGGAGTTGGCAAATCGTGGTGCAGAGGTAAAACTTATTTCAGGCCGCACAACCCTACCCACACCAGCAGGTGTAGAGCGCATAGATGTTCTCTCTGCAGCAGATATGTACAACGCAGCGGTAGATGCATGGCGTGAGGTGGATGGCGCTGTAATGTGTGCCGCTGTTGCAGACTACACTCCCGCCGTCGTAGCAGACAAGAAGCTCAAAAAGTCGGATGACGACCTTCGCATAGAGCTTGTACGCACAAAGGATATCGCGGCAGAGTTGGGAAAGAACAAGGAGGGTCGCACGCTTGTTGGTTTTGCTCTCGAGACTGACAATGAGGAGGCAAATGCCGAGGGCAAGCTCGAGCGTAAGAACTTTGACTTTGTCGTTCTAAACTCGTTGCGTGACAAGGGTGCAGGCTTTGGTGGCGACACTAATAAGGTTACGCTGATTGACCGTAATGGCCGTGAGGAGCATCCTTTAATGTCAAAGCAAGAGGTAGCTGCAGTCATAGTCGATAAAATTGAAAGACTAAACAACTAATAACCAATGCTCAAGAGCCTAACGATAGAGAACTACGCACTTATCGACTCGCTTCACGTTGAGTGGGACGAGCACCTCAATATTATCACAGGTGAGACAGGTGCGGGTAAGTCCATCCTCCTTGGAGCGTTGGGCCTTCTGCTTGGCGCTAAGAACGAGGGTCAGGCAACTAAGGACCTTGAGCGCAACTGCGTCATAGAGGCTACATTCGACATCTCAAAACTCAACCTACAGCAGACATTTGAGGATAACGAATTAGACTACGAGCCAGAGGTTACAATACGTCGAGTGATTACCCCAGCTGGAAAGAGTCGCTCGTTTGTGGGTGATATGCCAGTGCAATTGGCGACACTCAAAGAGATTGGCGCCCATCTCGTAGACATACACTCTCAACACCAGAACCTCATCATCTCCTCAGAGGAGTTCCGCACCACAACGCTCGACACATTGGCTGGCAATGCCTCTCTCATGGAGGTATATACATCTAAGCTAAACACGCTCAACAAACTGCGTGCAGAACACCGTGCTATGGCAGCAGAGATGGATGCAGCACGCAAAGATGAAGAGTGGTTACGCTACACTGTAGAAGAGTTTCGCGCAGCAAAACTTAAGGAGGGTGAGCAGGCTGAGACTGAGCAGGTACTTGCAACATTGGAGAGTGCAGACCGCATCGGTGAAGCACTTACAACACTGCGCAATGCGCTGGATGATGAGGAGTTAGGTGCTATTGTTGCTCTAACACGCTCACAGCGCGAGTTGGAGTCTATTGGCGAACGCTATCCTGAGGGTGTAAAAATTGCTGAGCGCCTGAAGTCGGTTGTTGCAGAGCTCAAAGATATCAGTGTCACAGCTGCTGATGAAGCAGAGCGTATTGACGCCGACCCTGAGAAGCTACAAAAGCTCAGCGACAGACTCAACACCATCTACTCCCTCGAGATGAAACACCGCGCAGAGTCGTATGACGATCTATTGGCAAAGGCTACAGCCTTCGAAGTACGCCTCGCAACGATAGATAATAGCGACACCGCACTCCGTGAACTTGAAGCACGCATCGCAGAGGCTGATAGAGAGTGTCGTGCAGCAGCACATGCGCTACATGAGTCGCGTGTGGATGTAGCAAAGACGCTGGAAGATTGGGTGGCATCAACTCTACGCATGCTCGGCATGGAGGATGCTCAGTTTATCGTGGAGATTACTGAAGGTGAGGGTTACACACCTCTTGGTTGTGACAATGTTGTATACCTCTTCACCGCAAATCGCACAACGAAGCCCGGTGCCGTGGAGCGCATCGCATCTGGAGGTGAGCTATCACGCATAATGTTGGCACTCAAGGCTCTTATCGCCGAGAAACGAATGTTACCAACGGTAATATTTGACGAGATTGATACTGGTGTATCGGGACGTATCGCCGATGCTATGGGCGATATCATCGCACGCCTTGCACAATCGATGCAGATTGTCGACATCACCCATCTACCGCAGGTTGCATCACAAAGCGGTGCACACTTTGTGGTATACAAAGAGGAGGGGCGCACTAACATACGCCATCTAACGAAGGGTGAGCGTGTGAATGAAATTGCTAAGATGCTATCTGGTAGCGAGATTACTGATGCAGCCATGAAGCAGGCTAAGATACTTCTAAGCAGGTAAAGGGTATAAATGTTATAACAATAAAAACATAGGGTTATCCGATTTGGATAACCCTATGTTTTTGTATTCAAAGTAATTACTACTTACTTCTTAGATACATTCAACTGCTTAATTGACATATTCTTAGATGCCTTAGCCTTGTTAGCATCCGCATTATCTGCGTTCTTAGGAGATATAGTACGAGGTGTAATGACTGGCTTTACTCGCTTAACATCGAGAAGCTCAACATTCACAACAACGCCCTCATTTGCTGGCAAAACGCGAGTAGCACGGTAACCAAGAGCACGTGATGCATCCATCCACAATGTCACGCTACCACCCTTACCAATGAGCTTAATAGCATCCTGGATATCCTTCTGCATGAAACGGTTAAGAGGAAGCTTGCGCACAACACTCTTAGCAATCTCCTCATCAATCTGCTTGATGTATGTGTTGCGAAGGCTATCAGGCATCATCTTATTCTCCATAACCTGCTCACGCTGCTTCTTAAGGTTATCCACGAATGTCTGATTTGACTCCAAAAGCTTACCAGTGCGAGAGTAAACCTCATACTTAACAGCAATAGAGTCGATTGGGCTCAAGATATCTTCCTTATGACCCAAATTGTTGATACGGTAGTATACACCTGTAGGATTCTCCTTGCTATCGAGCATAGGCTGCACACCCTCCTTTGTTGCAACTCTCTCACACCACTTCTTTGTTAACTCTGAGTTATAGCTGGGAAGCTCCTGCTGCACATAGCCAGACATAACAGAGATAAGCTGCTGCTCAGTAATACCCATGATAGAGTCGATCTCTGATTTGTCAGTAACCTTAGCCGCATCACGCATAGCCTTGTACACCCAGTGGAGGTTCACGGGAAGACGCTGCTGGCGAACAGAATTAGCCATCATAGCACCAAATGCCTCGATAAAGCGATCCTTAGTGTAAGTCTCATCATAAATAGCAGGGAGATTAAGTGTGTCTGGACAATCTGTTTCTACGCGAGAGTTCATCTGCTTTGCCATCATATAGGGGCGTACTCGAGCATTTGAGAACTCACCGAGGAACTTGTTGTGACCATCCAAGTACTCCTGCTCTACAAAAGGCTTCTTCAACTCCTTGTCAAGTACTGCAATCATCTTCTCAGTGTCGATATCGAAATCGGCATTCTGAATAGAGAGCACAAGACCAAGGTTCATACCCGCAGCATAAGAGAGGGTGTCCATTTCAGCCTCTGGGTTGTTGTAGAGTCGTGAAGCATCCTTCTCGCAATAGAGCACAGGCTTCTTCGCATGATCAGCACACGATGCAAGTGTCAATACGCATGCTGCCAAAATAAAAATTTTCTTCATGTTGTTTTTTTATTTAAAGTTTATCTTCTTACTACATCAACAAGCCACAACTCATAGTATAGTATTGTGTTGGGGCCTACGCCCAAAGAGTCGCAACCATCAGCACCATATCCCAACTGTGATGGTAACCACGCCTCGATATGACCACCCTTACCAATGAGTTTAGTGGCCTCAAGCATACCCTTAGGCACACTTCCTGCCGCTATACGCAAAGTATCACCACGCAGATAAGTGGTATCAACTACCCCACCTGCCATATTAAGTGCACGATAACGCACAAGCATCGTATCACGGTTGTTACGCACGGTATGCTTCAAGTCACCAAGTTCTACAACCTTGTATGTCAAGCCCGAATTGGTAGCAACAAATTTACGATCGCCACGGCGTATCTCAGCCAAATACTGAGCCTCGAACTCTTTGATACGCTCATAGTTATCATAGTTCATATACTTCAAATACGCCATTCGCGCCTCTTCGTCTGTGAGTTTCTCTGCTCCTCTATACGTGTCACGCAGACCCTCACACACCATATCCACATTGAGCATGCTATCAAGTCCCATGAGGTTACGGCCTAAATTCATACCCATTACATACGACATAGAGTCGGCGCTACTCTGCATCGTTGGTGATGGCGTTTGCACCACCTGCTTTCCGCCACATGCGACCATAAAAGGCAGCAGGACTAAAGCTACAAGCAACTTTCTCATTATATACTTATTATTCTGTTTTACTCTCTTTACGTGCCTCAAAATAGATGAGGGCTGAACCAACAAGGGCTGCAGTAGTCGATGCCAACAATATGGCGATCTTACCCATGTCAATAAATTGCTGATGCAGCTCTTTGTCAAATGCCAGATTATCCACAAATATCGACATAGTAAATCCGATACCACCTAAACACGCTACAGCAACAAGCATTCTCCATGTAGCACCTGCAGGTCGCTCAGCCAATCCCAACTTAACAGCTATATAGCTAAACAACGATATGCCAAGAGGTTTGCCAATTACAAGGCCAAAGAAGATACCCATGCCTATTGATCCAACCTCAGGAGCATATTCAAATATATTGAAATAGGATGCCGAGGTGATGTGAACACCCGCATTAGCCAGAGCAAATATAGGCATGATAATGAAGTTAACATAGGGCATAAGCAGATGCTCCATGCGATGGCTCATACCTGCAGCCCCGTCTGATATCTGCTTCATACGACGTAGATAGTAGAGGCGTGACTCCTCAGCCTCGTGCTTATCCTCAATATTATTGGCATTGAGAATACCCTTCTCAATCATATCTGCCTTGTGCAAATAGTATGAACGGCTATATCTTGGTCTTGTTGGAATGAGCATAGCCATTGCCACACCCGATATCGTAGCATGAACTCCCGAATAGTAGAACAACGTCCACACAACTACTGCAGGAGCAAGGTAGGCGATGATGCGAAACTCACCCATACGACGCATGAAGTAGATACCAACCATGATGACTATAGCGATACCAAGCAGTAGCAAATTTGGGGTCTGACCATAGAACAGCGCAATGACAAGAATAGCACCAAGGTCATCGGCAACAGCAAGCGCCGTCAAAAACACCTTAAGCGATACGGGCACTCGCTTACCCAAAAGCGACATAATACCGATAGCAAAAGCGATATCTGTTGCAGTGGGTATACCCCAACCACTCTGCACCAAAGTACCAGCGTTGAATATAGTGTAGATACCTGCAGGTACAAGCATACCACCAAGTGCTGCTATAATGGGAAGAATTGCCTTCTTAGGGGTAGACAACTGACCATCAGATATCTCACGACGAATCTCAAGACCTACGGTAAAGAAGAATACCACCATGAGTCCATCGTTGATAAACTTCTCTATGCTAAACTCTCTCGGGAAGAGTAACATCTTACCATTTCCCGCAGAGAAATAGATACCCATATCAGTATGCAAGAAGGTGTGATATAGCTCCGATGTGGCGGGAAGGTTGGCCAACAACATAGCTATAATCACACACACGATAAGCACTATACCACCAGCCCATGGTGCTTGTAAGAAATTACTACCGCGCTTCGACAATATATGACTTCGTTTAACCCTTCCGAATTTAGTAAATATTGACATGGTTACTCCGCATTTATCCAGTTATCAAACATTTTAGGCTATAGTATCATTGGAGCTTCATGGTTCTTCAGCGCCATACTACAGATATTATACAGCAGACGCGAAGCTATAGCAGCATCTGTCTTATCATCCATATCGGGCACCACCTCCGAAAGGTCAAAGCCAACGATGCGACGACCAGAATCAACAATTTTACCTAACAAATAGACCACCTCAGGGAAGCGCACACCACCTGCCACAACCATACCATTATGTGGCGAACACTCTATGGTAAGGCCATTGATATCGAGAGATACATAGACATTATCGGGCAGCGACTCCACAATCTCATCTACGATAGTTGACCAGAGCACGCCCTCGAAATAGCGCGACCATATAGACTGACCAGTGAAAAGTTTTATGCGAGAATCGGACTCCACACGCTGCCACTCCTCAGGACTAAAGGCTCTAACACCTACACCTACAAGGCGTTCCACCTGTGGCACATCACGCAACACGTTATACATAACCGAGGCGTGTGAGAATTCAAAGCCTTGATGACAACGCTTAAGGTTGCAACTCGAATCAATATGCAAAACACCAAGTGAGCCATGATGCTCTGCCACTGCACGTATATGACCATAAGCTACCGACTGGTCACCACCCACAAGTCCTACGATTTTATCCTGCTGCAACCATGTCTTCGATTGCTCATAGACATTAGCATTGAGTGCTGCAAATCCCTCATTTACACGACGCAGACTACGCTCATAGACCAAATTATCCAAAGGCATACCACTCTGTCGGCCATACACCTTAACAATACGCTCTGCATCAGAACGTAGACGATGCGACATATCCTGGATAGTATAATCGATGGGGACAGTTGCGATACCCTTACGCCAACTATCGGGCGCCATTGGCTCGAAGAAGTCTACAGAGCGCGACGCCTCAATAATAGCATCGGGAGCATACGAACTGCCATTACGCACCTTTAGACTCAAATCCCAAGGCGCTGAGATAAGCACAAGCGCAGCCTCCTCTGGCTCGAGTGGAATACCAAAGTAGTTACCATTATCAGGTATCGCACTGTTAGGGTCAAACTTCTTGCTCTCCATAGCTGTAATTATATATCTTCTGAGTGCCAAAAATATCATGCAAATTTAGCATTTTTTTCGAAGATAATACCTATATTTGCTAAAAATTTACACTTCACAGCATCAAACATAATGAAAGTTATCATAGATAATGCCATTCCATTTATCCACGGTGTGATAGAACCATGGACAGAGGTGGTATATTGTGGTGGCACAGAAATAAATAGAGATATCGTACGCGATGCTGACGCCCTCATTGTGCGAACACGAACACAGTGTAATAGAGAACTTTTAGAGGGTAGCAACGTACGGTTTATCGCCACTGCAACAATAGGCCGCGACCATATCGACGAGGAGTATTGCAAGAGCGCAGGCATAGAGGTGGCATCAGCCGCAGGATGTAATGCACGAGGCGTACTTCAGTGGGTGGCAGCAGCACTCAAACATATTCTTACAGAAGATGGTAAGCAACCCAAGGACTATACCTTAGGTGTTGTGGGCGTGGGTAATGTTGGAAGCCTTATCGTGGAGTATGCACGCCACTGGGGATTTCGAGTTTTGATGTGTGACCCACCACGCTACGAGCGCGAGGGTGGCAATTTTCTCCCCTTAGACATCGTAGCAAAGCAGTCTGACATCATAACATTCCACACACCTCTTGATGCTACAACATACCACATGTTAAATGAGGAGCTCCTCTCCATAATGCGTCCCAATGCTACAATCATCAACGCATCCAGAGGAGGAGTTGTAGACAACGTTATGGTGGCCAATAGTTCGCATCGCTACGCCTTTGATGTATGGGAAAGCGAACCATGTATTGACCCTGTAGTACTTAATAACGCAATGATTGCAACGCCACACATTGCAGGTTATTCACAACAAGGGAAAGCCAATGCAACATCTATGGTTATCAATGCATTAAGCCATCATTTCTCACTACCACTAACTGATTGGCACCCCGAAAACTTACAACCAACCACCCCTCGACTAATCGACTGGGATGAATTATGTGTATCTATTGATGACTATTGTCATATAAAAGAAGAGACTATCGCATTAAAATCATCACCAGGAGTATTTGAGTCGCTGCGCAACAACTATAATTATCGGAAGGAGTATTTTTAATATAGAATAGACGCAAAGATTTACACACAACATATTGTATGAGATAAAGGTTAGAATTCTAACCTTTATTTTTTGTTCATATGCAATATGGGGATAAAAAAAATGCATCGGACATTATATCCGATGCTTATGGTGTAGCGAGAGAGAGACTTGAACTCTCGACCTCATGATTATGAATCATGCGCTCTAACCAGCTGAGCTATCTCGCCATTGCTCTGAAAGCGAGTGCAAAGGTAGAACAATTTTCTAAACTTGCAAAATATTTCACAACTTTTTTTGTTTTTTTAATAATTATTTTTTTTACCAAACACCAACATCACTCGCAACACTCTACTACGTAACGAATTACATAATTTATCATATTTTAACACCATTTTACTAATTACAGCTCACGTCAGTTACTTTCACCCTGGGATTTATATTATATATGTACTAATAATTGTATCACATCCACCAATTATACAAATCTCACCCGTAGATTATTGCGAAAAAATTTGGCAGTTTTGCTATTTTTTTTATAACTTTGTTGATTGGAAAAGCGAATATATATAACTATACTATAACTAAAATGAACAAGGATTTACAGATTTTCGACTTGATCGCCGAGGAGCGTTCTCGTCAAACCAAAGGTATCGAGCTTATCGCATCGGAGAACTTCGTAAGCGACCAGGTAATGGCGGCTATGGGTTCTGTATGTACAAATAAGTATGCCGAAGGCTACCCTGCTGCACGTTACTACGGTGGTTGCGAGGTGGTAGACAAGATTGAAAACCTCGCTATAGAGCGCATCTGCAAGCTCTACGATGCTGAGTATGCTAACGTTCAGCCTCACTCTGGAGCACAGGCCAACATGGCAGTATTCTTCGCATGCCTTAAGCCAGGCGATACATTCATGGGTCTTGATCTCTCACATGGTGGTCACCTCTCACACGGTTCACCAGTTAATATGTCGGGCATGTACTTCAACGCTGTAGGTTACAAGCTTAAGGAGGAGACTGGCAACATCGACTACGATGAGATGGAGGCTTTGGCTCTTGAGCATAAACCTAAGCTCATCATCGGTGGTGCTTCAGCATTCTCTCGCGAGTGGGACTACAAGCGTATGCGCGAGATAGCTGATAAGGTGGGTGCGTTGTTGCTCGTCGACATGGCACACACAGCAGGTCTTATCGCTGCTGGCTTGTTGGACAACCCTGTTAAGTATGCACACATCGTAACATCT
>JAEIGA010014999.1_pt1 | contig 11800 bp, 15 predicted proteins | sample 9270691 | NCBI WGS metagenome assembly JAEIGA01 (sample SAMN17057246, study PRJNA624740) | gut metagenome | biome: biome; isolation source: fecal sample | host: Bos grunniens | place: China: Xizang | collected 2019
CTTTACATTTGTGCAATTTTACCTGTCAAGTGAAAAGTTGCACAAAATTATTTTTTTGGAGAGTTGCACAAAATTATTGACTGTTTTTTGTGGGAAGTGTAAATTATTATAGTAGGGGGGGTGATTTAGTGATTTTCGATGAATTATTCAATCAGCGTAAACTGTTATATGACTTTAGAGACAAACCAAACGCACGGAATTTACATTTAATGTATATGTTCAATAGGACACAATCAATGTTTCGTTATTCCGGATTGCCTGATACAATCCCGCAAAGAATCTTAGAACTTTATCTTCAATTTAATGGGCATTGCGTATTTTATGAATACAATAACAATCTGTACATTTTCACAGGTGGTTTAGGTGGTAAACCTGATGTTTATTATCAACCAACAATATATACTATTGCTAATCCCGCATTAAACATTAGTAGAAACTTAGAAATTGATACAGATTGTGTACTAATTAAGAACGATAGCAATTATTTAGGGTTATACCCTCTTTTCAATAGGTATGCTACATTGTTAGTAGAAAATGAACTTTCTATTTTATTAGCGCAAATTAACACTAGAATTATTTCTCATATTTCTGCTAATGACGACACCACCGCTAAAAGTGCCGAAAAATACTTGTGCGACATTGAAGCAGGTAAACAGGGTGTAATTTCTGAAGAATCTCTCATGCAGTCGCTTAGGGTATCTACTAATGGACAGGGAAACAATCAGTCCATTCAAAATCTCATTGAGCTAGAACAATATCTAAAGGCAGGATGGTATAATGACATTGGATTGAATGCTAATTACAATATGAAACGTGAAAGTTTGAATAGCAATGAATCACAGTTAAACGATGATATGTTATTACCTTTAATTGATGATATGATAAATACTAGACATGAATCTCTTGAAAAAGTCAATCAAAAATACGGATTAAATATCACAGTTGATTTTTCTAGCAGTTGGAAAGATAACCAGATTGAAATTGAAAACGCGCAAGAAATGAATGGAGGTGAAACAGATGGAGATAAAGCGACTACGGGAGGTGACATTGAATCTTAATGGCATTTTTTCAGCGTTTGACAGTATGGATGATATACCATGGAGGAATGCAATTTCTGGCACTATTTTAGATAAAGATTATTATTTGAATCAGTCAGGATATAAATATTGCAGTCCCCTAGCAGAATATTATATAACAGACGGTGTAATAAATGCTGTTAATTATGCTCAATTAGCGGAAATTATTTCTGAATTATATTTAACTAAATGGGTTAAACTATGGCAGACTATGAGTTTTGAATATAATCCTATCAATAACTATGATATGACAGAATCCGAAACAGTTGTTGACGATGGAGAAACAGAGCTAAAACGCACTGGAACAGACACCACCAACAGGACAGATACCGACAACAGGACTATTGCACGGGGAATATATGGTTTTAATTCTAGTGATGAATCAAATGCAGACCGCACAACCGACAATAATACAAATACGGTTCAGGATACGTTAACACACAATACAACCGATAAAGGCACAAACACTAACGAACGCACCCGCACTCTAACACGGTCGGGAAATATCGGTGTTACCACATCACAACAAATGATACAATCGGAGCGTGATTTGTGGATGTGGGACTATTTTAGAACTGTTGTTTTTCCTGATGTTGACAGGGAATTAACATTGAAAATTTATTAAGGAGGTTTTATTATGCGTGGAGGTTATCAGATTATCAATTTCAAAAATCAGGCTCTCACAAGTGGTGAAAGCACCACAATTGACGGTATTTTCGCAACTGTTTCTAATCCGTACAAAAAGGCTACTATGATTAGCGGTTTGACTGTGGGTGATGTAGAATATCCCGATTTTTACGCACCGTTTACGGAAAATAGCGGAAATATGGTGTCTGCTGTTGTTATCGGCGGTAACAATATCACAATTTCTGTAACCAGTGCTGATGCTGTTACTGTGACGGTGGAATGATTCTAGAAATTATAGCAATAACAATTTTGTCAATCTTTGCGTTTATCGCAATTTATAAATGTATAAAGTTGGAGGTAAAACATTATGAAAATGGAGCAGGTATATCAGATTCTTAACACAATCACCAATGAAATTTTGGGCGAAACCGTCATTGTAAATGAGGATTTGTCTAATGTGGTTGATATTGGCAGAGCGTTTCAGAATCTTGACGGCGCTGTTGACAGATACGTTAGACGGTTGCAAGACCACATTGGCAAGGTTGTATTTGTTGACCGTGTATATAGTGGGCGATACCCGTCCGTGTTGCGTGATGCGTGGGAATATGGGAGTATTTGTGAAAAAATCCGTGCTGACCTGCCCGATGCAACAGAAAATGAGAGTTGGGAACTTGTAGACGGTGCAAGTTATGACCCCAATATTTTTACAGCACCCAAAATTAGTGTTAAATTCTTCAATAATAAGGTAACGTTTGAAATCCCCATTTCTATTACCCGTCAGCAGGTTACCAGTTCTTTTTCTAGTGCTGTTCAGCTCAATGCCTTTTATAGCATGATTGCAACAGCAGTTGAAAATAGTATGACTATCAAATTGGATAGTCTGATTGAACGTACAGTGAACAGTGCCATTGGTGAGACTATGCACAGTGAATTTCCCGGAGGTACTTACACTAATGCTAGTGGTGTGAGGGCTGTTAACCTGTACTATCTCTATAAACAGGCTTACCCCAATGCAACCGAAACAGCCGACACCGCAATTTACAGCCCTGATTTTATCCGCTTTGCTGTATACACCATTAAAAACTATTTCCGCTGGGTTGCGTCCCCGTCTAATCTTTTTAACATTGGCGGGACTACTAAATTCACACCGACTGACCGTCAACATATGGCAATTTTGGGAGCATTTAAGAATGCCGCTGATGTGTACCTGTATGATGGAAACGGTCAGTTTAGCACCAGCCGTATCACGTTGCCGGGTAACATTGATGAAGTTCCGTATTGGCAGGGCAGCGGATTGAATATGGCGTTTGACGATATTTCCTCTATCAATATTAAAACCCCGTCTGGAGATACGGTAAATGTATCCGGTATCCTTGCGGTGCTTTATGACCGTGATACACTCGGTGTATCTAACCTGAATAGACGTGTAACGACTGACTATAACGCTAAAGCAGAATTTTATAACGAATGGCATAAAGCTGATGCTGGGTATTGGCTGGATTTGGATGAAAACTGTATTGTTTTCTTTGTTGCATAATTTCCGGTTGACCAGAAACCGCCGGGATGGTAATACATCCCGGCTATTTTATAAATGAAAGGATGTTAATAAAATGAATAACGACCTTCTTACATTGTCTACGACTTTGTTAGATTTTGTTACAATGTTCACAAATAACTGCGCAAAAGGCACTATAAGCCCTGCTGATAAAAGATCATTATATGTTACTCTTGATGCAATTAAAGCGCAAACAATTTTAATCAACAACGAATTGGATAATGTGGGAGATGAATAATTTTGGCTACTTATAACTTTTCTAATGTGATAGGTTGCGCTGTGGGGCAAATGTCAAGTGAAATAGGGAAATTAAATTTCCCTATTGTTTTAATAGATAGTCCAATAAATCCCGGTGACGGTTGGGGAGGTAATGTGGGTGTATCCCCTAATATTGTAAATGCTGAATTTAGCACTGTAATAGATAAACCTGCCAATTCATCCTCTAAAAATTTTTCGCTTTCTGATGGTTCTACAATTTCTATTGATGGTGAAGCTACTTTAACCCGTTCAGGGTCAAATCTTTATTTTCGTATTGGTACATTAAGTTATAGATGTAATTCCGATGCATCAAACGATAAAGTAATGGCTACACCTATTATAACAGTTATACGTGGTTCTAATGATGTATCTGCTATAATTAGTAATTCAATGTGGCGTGGTTCTTCTACAGGTATAGTCTATCAACCATGCTCTATTGGACGTCCCGGATATGCTACATATTCCGATTTTTTGAGGAGTGGTGGTTCTGGGTTTTCTTCTTCTGGAGGTCCTTGGAATGAAGAAACTTTATCAACTGTTAATGAGTGGTTAGATGTAAATACAACAACACCCTCAACTGACCCTTATAGTGATATTGATGGTTTAGGAGAAATTACAGGCGGCGGAACTGGTACAGTTGGGATACCCGGTTTTCCCCCCATTTCCGCAACGTCTACGGGTATTTTGGGATTGTTCGCACCGTCTACGTCTGAAATGCAACAATTAAGTGATTATATGTGGACTGATTTTGGGGGAACTGGCACTACAGAGGTAGATGTATTAAAAGAGATTGTGCAGGCATTAAAGCGTACTATTTCTAATCCGTTAGATTATGTAACCGGATTAAGTATAATTCCCTCTCAGGGATTAAGTATAGGCTCTAGTCAAGTTATTAAATTTGGTTTCACTTCGTCAGGTGTATCTATGCCCCGTTTATCAAGCCAATATTTTACAGTAGATTGCGGTAGTATAAATTTTGATGCGTTATGTGGTGATACATTTTTAGACTATGCTCCGTACTCTAAATTCTCAATTTATTTGCCATATATCGGTTGCAAAACACTAGATGCAAATGATTGTGTTGGTCATACTATCGGTGTAGTATATCATGGTGATGTTGTTACAGGTGGTGTGACTGCATATGTGACTAAAGATGGGTCAGTTATGTATCAATATAGTGGATGTTGTTCCCTTAATATACCGTTATCTTCTGATAGCTGGGGTACTACAATTTCAGGAGCGGTACAAGTCGCAACGTCTATGATAGCTAGTGCAAGTACACCCGGTGTGGCTGGTGTAGCCAAAACAGCTATTGCGGGAGCGTCTAACGTGGCGTCTAATCCATCAATGCTGTCTCCGCAAGTGCAACATTCAGGGGCTATAAGTGGCGGTGCTGGTTGTATGGGCGTGCAATATCCATATATTATCCGTGAGGCTGTTAGGTTTCATAGTACCCAAAATTTCAATAGTGAACATGGATACCCGTCATATTATTACCGTAAATTATCATCGGTTTCTGGTTTTACAATCGTCTATGATACACACATTGACGGAATAAATGCCACAAATGAAGAAATATCTGAAATTGAAGATTTACTAAAAAGTGGGGTGATATTATGACGATTAGATTATATGAAAATTCCAGTAATAATAATATAGTTGATAAAGATTTGGATTTAATTGTTACATTAACCGGAACGATGCGTGAAACATCTACAATAATAAACCCAACTATATTAGTCAATCTTGCAGACAGTCAGTTATCTAATATAAATTATGCGTATATTGCAGAATTTTCTAGATATTATTATATAACCGACATAACATGTATCCGTGATACTATATTTCAACTTAATATGAAAGTGGATGTTTTATATACATATAGATATGAAATACGGCGGAATTATGCAATTATTGAACGCAATGAAAATGAATATGATTTGAAATTGAATGACGGTATGTTTCAAACTCAGCAAAATCCCCGCATTGCACAATATCCATTTCCTGACGGTTTCGATACATGGAATTATGTACTTGCCATAGCTGGCAATTAAAGGAGGTATACAAATGGAGTTGAACGCAAAAGAAATTGTTGATATCATTACTCAAACAATCAACAATGTGGGATTCCCTATTGCTGTAGCTGGTTGCCTGTTTTGGTATATCATTTCAATTGAAAATAAGCAGAGTGAAGCCCTTACAAAATTGACAGAGGCGGTAAACAAACTATTAGATAAAATTAAAAATTGATATTTAGGGGCAATGTGTAAACATTGTCCCTATTATGAAAGGTGATTGTTATGTTTCAAAAAACTAAATATTACAGCCTAGATAAAATATTAAAAACGAACGCTCAATATAATATGATTATAGGTGAACGTTCAAATGGTAAAACATATTCAACTCTTGAATATGTCTTGAAACGATGGGTAGAACACGGGGAACAGACTGCTATAGTGCGCAGATGGGCTGAAGATTTACGGGGAAAAAGAGCGCAAACCATTTTTTCCAGTTTGGTTAGTAATGGGTTTATATCTGATATAACAGGCGGTCAATGGAATGGCGTTTATTACTATGCTGGTAGATGGTATTTAATGGCTACTGATGGAGACAAAAAAGTTGTAGACGGTGAACCATTCGCTTTTGCTTTTGCTATTGCGTCTCAAGAGCACGATAAAAGTACATCATATCCAAATATCACCACAATAATTTTTGATGAATTTATTTCACGCACTTCCTATTTACCCGATGAATTTGTATTGTTCATGAACGTTATTTCCACAATTGTTAGAGATAGGAAAAATGTAAAAATCTTTATGTTGGGAAATACAGTGAATAAATATTGTCCTTATTTTAACGAGATGGGACTAAAACACATCAAACAGATGAAACAGGGAACAATTGATGTTTACAGATATGGTCAATCCGGGTTGTCTGTTGCGGTTGAATACACCAAACCAAACGCAAAAGGCAAAGCGTCCGACTTGTATTTTGCATTTGATAACCCTAAACTTTCAATGATAACTGGTGGTGGTTGGGAGATTGGCATATATCCTCATTGTCCTGTAAAATATAAACCAAAAGATATCAAATTCACATATTTTGTACAGTTCGACGGTGACATTTTACAGTGTGAGATAGTAAAAATTGACGGTCAATATTTTACTTTCGTACACAAAAAGACTACACCCATAAAAAACCCTGAAAAAGATTTAATTTTTACGCCTGAATACTCATATTTTCGCAACTATAGAACAAAAATAACCAAACCGTTTGACGATATCGGTAAAATGATAGCCGGGTTTTTTATGCGGGATAAAGTATTTTATCAGGACAACGAGACAGGTGAGATTATGCGGAATTATTTATTGTGGTGTAATAAATAGAATTAAAAATTTATGGAGTGTTTCACGTGAAACACTCCATTTATTTTTAAAATTTGTTCAGGTTATATTTTTTCATAATTTTAGGATAATCAATATAGGATACATCTAAATCGACATCATGCCCTTTTATACCTTCAATTCGTCCATTTTCTGACCATTGCCACATACCATATTTTTTGACGTATTGCGGTTTTTTGCCGTATCTAGCGACCCAAAAATCAAATTGGTCAATCCGCTCAATTATCAACCGTTCATGAAAACCGTACACGTCAGACGCATATATGCCAACATATCCACCCATTGATTCAATGTCTTTGCAAAATTCTACAGAGTGTATTGTTGTTCTGTATTTATCATTCATTGATTGTGCTTCAATATCCAAAAATACAGGATATTCAAATGTTTTACCCAATAAACACTTTTCATATAAATAATGTGCGTCTTTCCACCCGTCAAAACGTTTTCCGGCAAACCAGTAACAACCAACATTTAAACCAGCGTTTTTTGCCTGTTTATAGTATGTTTCAAACATTTTATCCTTATATTGTTTTCCATTTTTAGAATCACTTCCACCAGCTTTCAAGATAACAAAATTTTTGTGTGCTTTATTTTTCACCTTTTCAAAATCTATATTTCCCTGATGATGAGAAATATCAATCCCTTCAAACATCATTGCAATTATCCCCCTTTTTATATATATGATTGTTTTATCTCTAATAAATAACGGGTAAATTCATCAGCCATACCCAAATTATATTCACAATTTTTCAGGTGAATATATGATTTTTCATGTATTTCTGCCGTTTTTCCGTTATAATCGGTCAAAATTGTATGTAGTTCATCATTTATATATGTGTGTGTCATTTTTCCAGTTTCATCGGGTGGAATATATAGACCGTCTTTAAATTCTTCCCATAATTTACCGTCATAATGTTGCAATAAATATATTGCCCCTTTTTTCTTGTTTAATCCTGCCACTGTGATACTGATTTTATATACTGTGAATCCATGACGTTTTATTTTGGTTTCAGTGATGTATCGTTTCGCTCCTTGCGTTTTAAATTTGGTGTACATTCCTTCATAATCCCATACACCTAATTGTTTCGCTTTTCCGGTTATGGTTTTGGGTGCGGTGTCTGTTATAGATATTCCGTGATATTTACAAGCCCTATCTAATTTCTGTAAAACCCGTGAATTATACCAATCTATATATTTTTTGTGTTTTTCCAGATTCTTAAATTTAATGCTATCAGTGTCGCTGTAGATATAATCATGATTGATTGCGAGTATACCCGTCCACAAATTACGCCTTGCGTATGCTGTTACCCAAATACCCCACAGGTAACTTGTAAAACGTGTGTATGATTTATTATAATCATCAATTGCTTTTTCATAATTTGGGGACTGTTTACCCCATTCATTATTAGTATATGTTATTTCCTCTCTGCATATATCTGTTACTGTCATGCCGTAACAACTATTCACCATCTCCTTGCTATTCAGATATTCAACCTCTTTACCTTCCACACCTTTTAATTCTGTTTTATCCCTGTAAAGTTTCAAGATGGACTTTATAAATGGTGTCGGTAAATACTCTCTATAATATACCCTAAAATCCTTTATTGCTATTTTATCCCATTTATAGCACCGTTTAATTATTTCATAGTCCGTATCTGTTATAGTTGTCCTGACGACATCTGCCCTTACTAATCTTCCATTGCTGGATTGATAGTTCTGTTTATAATAGCACCGGGAAACGCTCAAATAATAATCATACCAAAATTTACATTGTAAATTCGTAAATTCCACGTCAAACAGGCACGAATAATATTTGGTGTAATGTTCCAGTTCAGATTTAGTGATTGTTTGTTTTATTTCCTTCAATTTCATTGGAAATTTTTCCGATAACATTACATATGGATAACTAGACGTAAAATCTATGCTATGCACATTTTCTATCACTTTTCCAGTATAAAAAGGATTAGAGTGTGTGAAACCGCCTTGAAATGCTCTTTTCGCCTGTTTATATTCATCTACAGTCAAACCTAAATTGTGCATTTTATTTATATATGCAATGCGTTTTCGTTTACCGTCTTTCTTGTCATTTTTTGCAAAACAATTATCACGACAATATTGTCTAACAAAACCTGTTTTTGTTAGAGGTATTCTATACCAGTCACCGTTATATTGTTCTAATAGTTCCTGTATGTAAGCCATCTGAACTTTTACGTCATTCACGCAATATTGTATCTCATCCCACGTCAACGGGGTTTTAGAATGTCTAATTTTCGTATAATCCAAATTTCCAACTAATTTTTTGATGTGGTATTTCTGTAAATGTTCTCCCACTTTTTCCAATGAGTAACCCGACAATAAATAACTGCACCTGTACTCTATCCCATTCATGCAAATGGCATATATGGGAGTGTGTGTGTCAATAGAAAACACTTTATCCCATTCAAACCATTTACGAAAAAATTCAAAATCAAAACCTAAATTATGAACTACGCAAATTAAACGCAAATCATTGTAATTCAACTGCAAATATTCTGTGAATCTGGTTATAAATTCTATATATTGTTCCCACGTTCTACCGACATACACCAGCCCATTAAAACCAAATTGCCATATATACATTGTAGCCATTTTAACGTCATTTTGAATAAATGATGTAGTTTCTATGTCAAAAGCGCACGGGACATTGATATAATACGGTTGATTTTTTCCTCTTTTCTTACTCATAGGGTAAACCTCTAAACGCAGTTTTCTTTCAAATTTTTCCCAAGTATTAAAAATTCTATCACTATATAAATTATCAGAAAACATACGTTTTCACCCCCGTCATTCTTCTACTTCAAAAAAATCGCTGTCTATTAAATCATCTGTCTGTTGCACTTCATACCATTTACCATATAATTCTTCTAGTCTGCTTCTAATTTCACTCTCTGACAGATTAGCACCTTCTATATTTTCCTGCACGCTCTTGACTATTTTATATTTCCAGATTTTTTCTTGTACATCTGGTGTATATTCTACCATTTGTTTAAAATTAGCTAGCGTTCTGCCTAACTCTTTAATTTCAATTAGATTTATTGTCCTTTTGTCACCTATACCAAGTCTTTCAGCTATTTCACCAACAACTTCTTTTAATCCTGAAACAGTAGATGTTTTATCCTCCATAAATTGATTGATTGAAACTAATTCATTCATCAATTCATCTTTATTTTTCCCTGCAACACTGAACCTATTAGGGTGACTGCCCATCTTAAGAGCAGGTACATCAGACGTATCTAGACCGTAGTTATATAGTCTCTTTATTCGCTTATTTGCCACACTTGCAACCGTGCTTACAGCTCTAGCTAATTCCGCACGGCTCATTTCCTCCAATTGTGCTGTAGATAGGTTAAATACCTGTTGAGCCGTCATAGCTAATCCCACCCTCTCTCACAACGTCTACGGGGTCTACACCGCATTTTGTGACGTACCACAACAATATAATATAATTGTCATTTCTTCCATTCTCAAATCCCCAAACGGTGGAAAAGTCATACCCCATTTGCGTGCCTGCTTCTACTAGAGTGTAACCGTGTTCCACTCTAGCGGATTTACACATTTCACCAATTTTTCGCATATCCATATAACACACCTCCAATCTATAAATGTTTCACGTGAAACAGGGGGAAATAATTCCCCCTGTTATGGTAATACTATAGACAATTAATCGTCAAACTCATCAAGGCTGTGGTCAACATATTCGCCCACAATAGACCATTTGTTTGCCCACAGGGTGAATGCGGTTTTCAATTCCCCTGTACGCTCGTCCAGATATTCCCGTTTGGTGAGGTTAGAATCCTGTTTCATAATTTCCACTACTGCGGGGAGTGCTGCGGGGTCAGGTTTTCCAGCGGATTCACGGAATTTAACGTTGCAAGTCAGTTCCGTACCGTCACGCCTTACCAGTTTACCAATGTAATTAGTAAATTGTCTGCCCTCTCTGTTGGTACGAGCCTTGCTAAAAAGATTGATTTTCATAATGTTTTCCTTTCTGACCTGTCATCTTCAGTACACAAGCGGTCACTCTTGCGTAGACGTGAGATTGTTCCCACGTTTCGACTAATATCAGTTTACTTATCTAGCTTCATAACATTCCCAATCTTTTGTATACGAACGGATAGCTACGTGTCTGTTCTCACAATTTATTTCTGTATTCCTATGCCATCCATTAGACCTCTTGCACATAATTGCTTCAAAAAGCATTTCTCTCCAATCATTAACCTTTACTGATTTACCTATCTGTTTCATAATTCGCATAAGGTAAATGTTATCATAATTTATATTGTCTGCTTCTTCAATTGCTTCTTCAAGTGTCTTTGCATTCATTGTCCTATACTCATATGCCTTAGAACTGTTTACCTTATAATCAATATAGAGCGCATATTTCATTTCTTTCAAGTCCTTTCATGTCGTTTCAATAAGTGTTGCTTTCTATGTGTCTATTATATCAGATTGTGTGAAGAATACAAGAAAAACTTTATGGTCACTTCCCACAAAAAACAGTCAATAATTTTGTGCAACTCTCCAAAAAAATAATTTTGTGCAACTTTTCACTTGACAGGTAAAATTGCACAAATGTAAAGAACCTTTCCACAACTCACCACAACTCCCCACACGTTCCCACAACTAACCCGCAACATTCTACTACTCTAAAATGTTATCATTTCACATTGTTTCATGTTGATTCATGTATTTATTATTGAACATTGTTACTTGTTGTTATTCACTTGTTACAACTTGTTATTGTGATAAAAACCCATAAAAAATCATGTTTTCGTCGTTTTGCCTATTGACAAAAAATCGGAAAATTTAAGTTTTTTGAGCAATTTTGGGGGTGTGGGGTA
>JAEIGA010015000.1_pt1 | contig 11800 bp, 7 predicted proteins | sample 9270691 | NCBI WGS metagenome assembly JAEIGA01 (sample SAMN17057246, study PRJNA624740) | gut metagenome | biome: biome; isolation source: fecal sample | host: Bos grunniens | place: China: Xizang | collected 2019
ATAAAAGCTGTGCGGCTTTTCGATCATCGTCTCGCTGATCACCGTTCCGTTCTGAAGCATGTCTTCCAGATTGATCAGATCGCAGTTATGCTCCTTCTGGGCAAAATAATCCGCATCATGGAAGTGGATGATCCCTTCCTCATGCGCTCTCACGATATCCTCCGGAAGAAGGATCCTCCTGGTAAGATCCTTGCTCACTTCGCCGGCCATATAATCTCTCTGCGTCGAGTTAATGACCGGATTTTTATTGGAATTCTCCTGCTTAACTTCTTCATTCGCCTGATCGATCAGAGCCAGGATCCCATTGTCAGTCGTATTGGATTTCCGGGCCAGCTCCCTCTTGTAACGGTAGCGGACGTATTTCTGCGCGACCTCATAGCCCCGCATCTCCATGATGGCCGTCTCCACCATGTCCTGGATCTCTTCCACATTAACGGCTCTGTCCAGCTCATGGATTCTTCCGGCCACGTTGTCAGCAATCGCGTCGATCTGGTATTCGTTGAGTTTATGGATATTGCTTACTTCGGCGTTTGCCTTGGAAACAGCATTGCGGATCTTTGAAAGATCGAAGTCTACTTCCTTGCCATTTCTCTTGATCACCTTATTAGTTATAACAGCAGTCGTCATACTATCAACAACCCCTTTCTCCTTTTACCTTCTCAAATCAGAGAAAGATCGGATATGCCTCCGCAAAGTCCGTCCCCCCTGCCCGCCGCAGGCTTTGCTTCCGCATAATCCCGAAGCCCATGTCAGATCATCATTCATAAAGAATCATGTTTCTTCACGAAAATCTCCTGATCCTGTCCGATCCCGTCTATTCTGGCTTTCTTTCGTCTGATGGAAAAGCCTGACCGCAATTATACCAGCAGATAAGAAAAACACAAAATATTGTTTCGTTTTATCCATCGGACCACTAAATATAGGATCTAAATTATAATACGACAGATCCTGCTGCTTGGAAAGTCTTTTTTGCCTGAAAGCAAAAAGTATACAAAAGCCGTAATGGAAACAGAATGTTCCATCCCTTTATCATAAAAACGGGCAAAAAAAACCCGGGATGCCGTTTGATCAATAATTCACTCCCTATCTTCTGATAAGGTGGGTGCCCTGCCGGCAGGTTCTGCCTTCCCTCAAAGAGGGCGTGACATCGCATGCCAGTAACTCCGGACTCCCGTGAACGTAATGTAGGTTAAATACATGACCATAACGAACATTCCAGGATATTTTTCCGGCCGGATGAAACGCTTATTTTATCCGGCTCATATTCAATTGTATCAAGTCTGCGAAAAAGGCAGACCCCGCAGAAAAAACTCAGACGGTCAATCAGTCGTCCAGATCGGCTCCGCAGTTCGTGGTAACCTTCTGGACATCGTCGTTCTCTTCCAGCTCGGCGATGAGCTTTTTGAGGGACTTTAACGTTGCCTCATCCGGATTGGACTCCATGGAAGGCAGATATTCAATCTCTGCTTCGGCGAGTTCATAGCCCGCTGCTGTAAGAGCGTCGGAAACAGCGTTGAAGTCCTCCGTCGTCGTATAGATTTCGAAGGAATCCTCTTCTGTGGACATATCTTCCATGCCGGCTTCCATGCCGACTTCCATGAGAGCGTCTTCATCGATGTCATCAGTCTTTTCGATGACAATGAGACCCTTTCTCTCAAACATATAGGATACACAGCCCGGTTTTCCGAGGTTTCCGTTATGTCTGTCAAAGGCGTGCTTTACAAAAGCAGTCGTTCTGTTGTTATTGTCAGTCAGCACGTCGACGATCACAGCGACTCCGCCAGGACCATATCCCTCGAAGGAACCTTCTACATAAGTCTCGCCCTCGAGCTCTCCTGTTCCTTTTTTGATCGCTCTGTCGATCTTGTCGTTCGGCATATTGATGCGCTTGGCTCTGTCAATCGCATGCTTCAGAGATACATTATACTCAGGATCTCCGCCTGCTCTCGCCGCGATCGTGATAACTCTTGCGTACTTTGTAAAATTTGCTGATCTTTTCGCGTCCTGGGCAGCTTTTCTGCCCGCGATCGTTCCATGTCTTCCCATATTATTGCCTGATCTCCTTGATTATTATACTGGTTATCATTAAAAATTGCCGCAGGCAATTTTTATAGCCATGTGAAACATGGCGTTGATAACCGTATATACTCGGGTCTTGCGCAGCAAAACCAAATATGCTTCAGCATATTTCTAACGATAAAATGGTAATGAATATCGTTAGCGAGTATAATATCTTGTCAGATTATAGCACAGTTTTCGACGCGGTTCAACGCACAGTTGCATTCTTCTTTCATACACCTGCAGAAAACGTAACTGTTCAGCGATTGGCCGCGAAATCAATCAAGCTGTCCCGTCAGTTCTTCATGGAATGCACCGGAGCAGGGATCCTGCCGCCTCTCGCAGCCAGACGTTCACATCCAAAGCTGCTGACCGGCATGACAGGCGCCGTTCCCAGCAAGCCTCCCATTTCGATCTCGTCTCCGACATCTTTTCCGACGACAGGGATCAGCCTGACCGCTGTCGTTTTTCCGTTAATCACGCCGATCGCCGCTTCATCGGCGATAATGCCTGAAATGGTTGCGGCTGAGGTCGTTCCCGGCACGGCAATCATATCGAGACCCACCGAGCAGACACAGGTCATGGCTTCCAGTTTTTCCAGAGAGATCGATCCGGATTTCGCCGCAGCGATCATTCCCTCATCCTCACTGACCGGGATAAATGCGCCGCTGAGTCCGCCGACATGGGAAGAGGCCATGATTCCGCCCTTCTTGACTGCGTCATTCAGCATGGCCAGAGCCGCTGTCGTGCCCGGAGCACCGCAGCTGTCCACCCCGATCTCTTCAAGCACTCTCGCAATACTGTCTCCTCTGGCCGGCGTCGGGGCCAGTGAAAGGTCGACGATGCCGAACGGAGTATCCAGACGTCTGGAGGCTTCGCTGGCCACCAGCATCCCCATACGCGTCACTTTGAAGGCTGCTTTTTTGATCGTGTCCGCCACGACATCAAACGGCTCTTCTCTTACATTTTCGAGAGCAGATTTAATCACGCCCGGTCCGCTGACTCCAACATTAATGACAGTATCGGATTCACCGACGCCATGGAAGGCGCCTGCCATAAACGGGTTGTCTTCCACAGCATTCGCGAACACGACCAGTTTGGCACAGCCGATGCTGTCTCTGTCTTTGGTCAGCTCCGCTGTTTCTTTGACGACTCTGCCCATGAGCTGTACAGCATCCATATTGATGCCGGCTCTGGTAGATCCGACATTGACGGATGCGCAGACCAGTTCCGTTTCACTGAGCGCCTGGGGGATGGAATCGATCAGAATCTTATCTCCCTTTGACATGCCCTTATGTACCAGTGCGGAAAACCCTCCGATGAAATTGACGCCGGTCCTGCTGGCGGCTTTGTCCAGCATCCTGGCGAATTCCACATAATCCTGATCCAGGCTGGCTCCCGCGGCAATCGCCATCGGAGTGACGGAAATCCGCTTATGAATGATCGGAATTCCGAATTCTCTCTCGATGCTTTCTCCGACAGAAACGAGATGCTCCGCTTTCTTCGTGATTTTATCATACATACGCTGCCTGGCGATTTCACCATTGGAATGTCCGCAGTCGAGAAGGGAGATCCCCATCGTGATGGTCCGGATGTCCAGTTTCTCCTTGTCGAACATATTCAGCGTGTTCAAAACGCTTTCAAGACTGATCAATTGAGTTCCTCTCTTTCCTGTTTCTGCCCGCGGCGGAAAACCTGCCGTGCCGGGCAGAACGCCACCTTCCCGACTTAAAGCTCGCTCATGGCAATGAAAATGCCTTCGTGCTGCATCCTGATCGAAACTCCGATCTCTTTTCCTTTTTCATCGAGTTTTTTCTGGACATCTTCAAAGGCCAGAGGAGCCTTTTCGATGTCGACGATCATAACCATCGTGAAGATATCCTGCATAATGGTCTGATTTACATCGAGAATATTGATATCATGCTCGGCCAGGACGGAAGCCACGCCATACATGATGCCGATCCGGTCCTCCCCGATCACTGTGATCACTGCTTTTTTCATAATTATACTGCTCCTTCTGTATTGCGGATTCTTTCTTCTTCGATCTGCTTCTGGAGATTTCTGTGAGCCGTCGTCATCATCAGCTTGATCCTGTTGAGCTGGTTGACGTCGCTTGCTCCGGGATCATAGTCGATCGCCGCGATATTGGATCTCGGATTATGCTTTCTCAGCGGTTTGATCATCCCCTTGCCTGTCACATGGTTCGGCAGGCAGGCGAAAGGCTGAAGACAAACGATATTTTCTACTCCGCTGTCGATCAGCTCGGTCATCTCTCCAGCCAGCAGCCAGCCTTCGCCGCACTGGGTGCCGAGCGAGGTCACGGTCTCGGCCTTCTCCGCAATCTGGTCGACGTGGAGAGGCGGTTCAAAGCGTCTGCTCTCCCGGAGAGCGTCCGCCACGATCTTTCTGTAATGATTGATGGCTTCGATTCCCGTCTTCGACATTAAATACCATCCCAGCGTCCCGGCCATTTTATGATAATTGAAATCATAGTTTTTCATGCAGTACATCATGAAGTCCATGAGATCAGGCACGACCGCTTCTCCGCCTTCCTGCTCAATGATGCTCACGATATCATTATTGGCGTTCGGATGATACTTGACCAGGATCTCTCCGACAACGCCGACTTTCGGCTTACGGATATTGCGGAGCGGGATCTCATCAAATTCTTTTACGATCTGTCTGACATTGCGCCGGAATTCGCTTCTGCTCCTGTTCAGGACATTGCGGCGGGCGATCTCGTTCCATTTCCGGTAAAGACGCTCCACACTGCCTTCTTCCAGCTCATACGGACGGGTGGCGTTGACGACCCTCATGAAAAGATCTCCGTAAAGCGTCGCATACAGGATGCCGAAGATCAGTTTCGGCGTAAACTTCATGCCCGGGTTTTTCTCGAGACCGACATAATTGATCGATACGACAGGCACCTGGGCCATCCCGTTCTCCTTCAGAGCCTTTCTCAGGAGCGCGATATAATTACTGGCCCTGCAGCCTCCGCCGGTCTGGGTCATGATGACGGCCGTCCTGTCCAGGTCATATTTCCCGGATTTCAGTGTATTCAGGATCGATCCCAGAGAAATGATGGTCGGATAGCAGGCATCGTTATTAATATACCTCAGACCTGTCTCCACCGCGTCCTTATCCACTGTCGGCAGAAGATCGACATTGTAGCCTGCGTTATTGAAGGCTGTCTCCATCAGGTCGAACTGCATCGGCGCCATCTGCGGCATAAGTAAAGTATAATTCTTTCTCATGTCTTTTGTAAAGATGACACGCTCATATGCTTTTATTTCCGGATTACAGTGAAGCTCGTGCTCCCTGCGTTCCTCCAGAGCGGCCTTCAGCGAGCGGATTCTGATCCTGACTGCGCCGAGATTGGCTCCCTCATCGATCTTCAGTAACGTATACAGCTTATTATGCTGTAAGAGGAGCTCCTCCACCTCATCAGTGGTCACCGCGTCAAGCCCGCAGCCGAAGGATGTCAGCTGAACGAGATCCACATCATCCCTGTTGCCGGCAAAATCAGCCGCCTTATACATCCGGGAGTGATAGGTCCACTGATCCAGCACTCTGACCGGTCTTTCCAGATGCGTCCTGCCGGCGACAGCGGACTCTGTCAGAACAGCGAATCCAAAGGAGCTGATGACCTGGTCGATCCCGTGATTAATCTCCGGATCAAGATGATAAGGCCGTCCGGCCAGGATAATGGCATGTCCGTCCGTTTCTTCAACATGGCGGAGAATGTCGTCCGCCCTGTCACTGATGTCCTGCTTGAAGATCCTGTCTTCTTCTCTGGCTGCTTCCACGGCTTCCTTAATCTCCTTCTTCGTCACCCCGAAGGAAGAGAATTCTTCATAAAGCCGTTCCTTCAGCCGCCTGTCGTCGAAGTACGGAAGAAAAGGATGCATCAGTGTCACATGCTGAGCCAGAAGCTGTTCGTCCATGTTTCCCGCGATCACTTCCGGATACATGGCCACGATCGGACAGTTATAGTGGTTGTTGGCCGCCTCGTCCTCAATCAGCTCGTAATTGAGCGACGGATAGAAGATGGTCTTCACTCCGTTGTCAATCAGCCACTGGACATGGCCGTGAACCAGTTTGGCCGGATAGCACGCCGTATCGGAAGAGATCGTATCCATCCCCAGTTCATAGAGCGCCTTGGTCGATACCGGAGAAAGCTTTACGCTGAAGCCGAGCGACGTCAGGAAGGTGAACCAGAAGGGATAATTCTCATGCATATTGAGAACACGCGGGATGCCGATCACGCCTCTGGACGCTTCTTCTTCAGAAAGAGGCTGATAATGGTCGAAAAGCCTGCGGTACTTATATTTGAACAGATTGTACTCATCATGGTTTTCAACCTTTTTGCCGGCCCCTCTCTCACATCGGTTGCCCGTGATGAAACGGCTGCCGTCGTTGAAAATATTTACGGTCAGCTGGCAGTTATTCTCGCATTTCCCGCATCTCGCGAAACGGTTTTTAACAGAGAAATCATCCAGTTCTTCTTCGCGGATGATCTGAGAAACGCCCTGGCCGTTATAGCGGTCCTTCCCGATCAGCGCCGCTCCGTAAGCGCCCATGACGCCGGAAATATCCGGACGGATGACGTTTCTTCCCAGAATCTCCTCGATGCTCCTCAGCACAGAATCGTTCAGGAAGGTCCCTCCCTGCACGATAATGTTTTCCCCTGCTTCCGACACATCGCGGAGCTTGATGACTTTATAGAGGGCATTTTTAATGACGGAATAGGAAAGACCGGCAGAAATATCGCCGATCGCCGCCCCCTCCTTCTGTGCCTGCTTCACCTTGGAATTCATGAATACGGTGCATCTGGTGCCCAGATCCACAGGCGCGGTTGATTCCAGCGCCACTCTGGCGAAATCCTTCACATCCATATTGACGCTCTTGGCGTAGGTTTCAATAAAAGAACCACAGCCCGAAGAGCAGGCCTCATTGAGCATGATATTGTAGACCGCTCCGTCGCGGATCCGGATGCATTTCATGTCCTGACCGCCGATGTCCAGAATAAAATCCACATCCGGTTTGAAAGCTCTGGCCGCGCGGTAATGGGAGATGGTCTCGATCTCTCCATGATCCGCCCGGAAAGCTGCTTTGATCAGACTTTCTCCGTAACCGGTCGTGACGGCGCGGGCTATATACAGATCCTGCGGCATCCCGCTGTACAGATCCTTCATAATCTGACGGGCCGCCTCGAGAGGATTGCCCTCATTATTCGTATAATATGTATAAAGCAGCCTTCCTTCGCTGTCTGCAAGCGCTGCTTTTGTCGTCGTGGAGCCAGCGTCAATCCCCAGAAAAGCCGGACCGCTGGCTTCCGAAAGCTCCGCTCTCGGCACCCTGTCCTGATCATGACGTTCCCGGAAAGCCCTGTAGGCTTCCTCGTTTTCAAACAGCGGTTCCAGATATTTCGTGCTGGACTCGGCTTTCAAAGAAGGGTCTTTAATCTTTTCAGAGAGCTCACGTATACTCCGTACCGGACTTTTTTCAGAAAGATAAGCAGCGCCCAGGGCAACAAAAAAACGGGCGTTGTCCGGAAAGATCACGTGATCCTCTGTCAGACCGAGAGTCTCTGTAAAGCGCTTTCTCAGCTCTGACATAAAAGACAGCGGACCTCCGAGATAAGCCACATTGCCCTCGATCTTGTGACCGCAGGCCAGTCCGCTGATCGTCTGGTTGACGACCGCCTGAAAAATGGAGACCGCCAGATCTTCTTTGGCAGCGCCCTCATTGATCAGAGGCTGGATATCGGTCTTGGCGAAAACACCGCATCTGGCTGCGATCGGATAAATGGTTTTATAGTCTTTGGCGGCTTCATTGATTCCGGCTGCGTCGGTATTCAGAAGGACCGCCATCTGGTCGATAAAAGCCCCTGTCCCTCCGGCACAGGTACCGTTCATCCTCTGCTCTACCGTATCCCCGTAAAAGGTGATCTTGGCATCCTCTCCACCCAGTTCGATCACGACATCAGTCTGGGGGATCAGCCTTGATACGGCTTCCGTCGACGCGATAACCTCCTGCTCAAAGGGGATCCCGAGACTCCTGGACAGAGAGAGACCGCCCGAACCGGTGATGGTAACATGTGCCTCGCTGTCATATTCTTCGCACAGACCGTCCAGCATCTCTCCGACTTTTTCGAAAACGCCCGACATGTGTCTCTCATACTTCTTATATATTATCTCGTCCGCGTCGTTGAGAAGAACGAGCTTTACTGTTGTTGACCCTACGTCAATCCCTAATCTCACGAATCAAACCTCCATCAGAAAACCGATTCCTGATTCTCTTTTCCATACAACCACTGGTCATCCTCGATACCTTCTGAAAAAAAGGCCCGGTGACCTCTTCGATGAAGTCACGCCCGGAAGGCGTGGCATTCTCTCACCGCCGGATCAGCTTTCTTTCACAGCCATGGTGAAAGCTTCTCATCCGTCCTTTGATTATACCCCTGTTAAAAAGACATAAGCGGTATATATTTTGTCAATCAAAAAATCTACTGTGTCATTCTATCACATATGTTCTGCTCTGTAAAAACTATCTGCTCATGAAAACCCGTCAGCCTTCAAAATGGGTTATAATTCAGCGGATCGGCGAGGAAAAAGAATAACCTGCCCGTCTGTCTTCCGGAACTGTAAAAAAACCGGATAAAGCGCGGGGAAACGACGTTCTCCGACAGCTTTATCCGGCTGAAGGGTGATCGTATTCTGCTTTTAACTTACAGCCGGACTGCTTCTTCTGCGTTTCCTTAAAGATCTGTCTCCGAACCGCTGCCGAGATCCCTCAGAATCTCATTCTCTTCTTCGGAGATTTCGAGATCCTCGTCCGCCGGGATCTCCGCGTCGACTACTTCGACATCGAGATTGTCCAGTCCCAGTTTTTCTTTCTCGTTTTCCAGTCTTCTGAGTTCAGAGAAAGTATCATCGACGTCCCTGCATTTGTCAGCCACTTCGCCGTCAAAAGTATGACCTTTTTTATAGGCCTCGTAGACCAGCTTCCCGATCTCAAGCTCGAGGTTCCGGATCTCCTTTTCCTTCTTCTTTATACTCAGGGAAAGCTTGCTGGATTCAGCGAGTTCACCCGATTTTAAAGCGAGAGATCTGCGGATCTCTCTCAGTTTATCCATGACGTCCGAGAGTTCTGTCTGCATATCCATGCGCATACCTCCTGATCATAAAACAGAATAAGAGCGTGAGCAAATCTGTAAGCCGAGTTCTGTATCCGGCGATCATCTTTCTGGGAGACCCGTCGCCGGGCCCCTCTGGCAACCTACCTTTTAAGGCAAACGACGGGCCGCCGCTTAAATGCCTTCTTCTGGTCTTGCTCCGGGTGGGGTTTACATGGACGCATCCTGTTACCAGGACACCGGTGGGCTCTTACCCCGCCTTTTCACCCTTACCGCGCGGACGCGGCGGTATATTTCTGCTGCACTTTCCTTAGAGTCGCCTCCACCGGATGTTATCCGGCACCCTTGCCCTGCGGAGCTCGGACTTTCCTCATCACAAATGTGACGCGACCGCCTGACTTACTCACGCTTATCAACGTATTATATCAATTAATTCCGGATCCTGAAAGGATCTTTCCGACTTTTTTGTACAGAAGAGCCCTCCGCCTTACCGGTCAGCGCCGGGACCGCTCCCGGTCCGTCACAAAAGGATTGATGTCCGTTTCCGAAACAAGAATCTCCGCCTGATCCCCCAGACGGTCCCTCAGCAGAGCCGCCATATTCTCCGCGAACAGCACTTCTGTTCCGTAATGCCCGGCGTCGATCACACACTTGCCGAGGTCATCAGCATGACGCGCTTCATGGTATTTCACATCCCCCGTCAGATAGACATCCGCTCCGCCGGCAAAAGCATCATCCATGAATTCCGAACCGGCTCCCGTGCAGAGGGCCGCCTTCCGGACCATTTCCGGCGCTTTCCCCGCGCAACGGATCAGACTCTGTCCACAGACTTCTGTCACCTTCCGCAGGAATTCATCAAAAGGAACCGGCTCCTCAAAGGTCCCATACCGTCCCATGCCGGCCGCCGGATCCGTTTCCGAAGGATACATGGGACAGATGTCCTTCAGTCCGAGTTTTTCCGCCAGATCCTGATTGGTTCCATGCGCCGCGGAATCAAAGGAGGTATGAGCGGAATACAGGGAAATGGAATTCCGGATCAGCCGGATCGTCTGCGCTCCCGCGACATCGTCCGCGCGCACGGCGGACAGCTTTGAGAAGAACAGCGGATGGTGTGTGACAATCAGATCCGCTTTTTTCCTGACGGCTTCCTCGACCACACTGTCACTGATCTCCAGACAGGTCAGAATTCTCTCCACTGACGCTCCGGGATCCGTGAGAATCTGTACTCCACTGTTGTCCCAGGATTCCTGCAGTTCCTCCGGAGCCACCGTTCTCACTGCCTCCAGTGCTTCCTGTATCGTAATCATCGGTTCTCTGCCATCCTTTCCTGCGCCGCCTTGATCTTTCTGAACGCCATCATGCGGTACTCCGCGCGCAGACGGCGGCTGTCTGCATAGGCAGAGCGACCATGAGACAAAATCGTTTCTATGACCCGGATCTCCGTCCGGCATTTATACTCCAGATAGTCGCGGTACCGCCCGGTCAGAGCATGCATGACCGGAAGCTCATCGTAGATTCTCTGTTCCAGCCCCAGAAGTTTTTCGAGCCCGGCTGCCTTCCGTACCAGCGCTCTTTCTTCCCCGGACACAGCATCTTTTCTGGTCAGAGTGATAATTTCACAGTACCGTCCTGCTTCCAGAGCGATCTCTTCATCCGTTATCACATGATCCTTCATTCCCCGGAGATACTCCCTGAGCGTAAAGGAATGATTTCTGGGCTGCAGAATAAAACGCCGGGTTCCCGCCACGACCTCAGGATCATTCTCCAGTATGCGGCTGATCAGAATTCCCCCCATGCCCGCGATGATCACGGCATCGGCTTCTCCCGGCGCGAGGACCGAGAGTCCCGGTCCCCGGCGCAGTTCCGGTTCCATACCGGGCAGCCAGCGGCTGAAATTCGTCTTCGCCTTGATCAGCGGTCCTTCATTGATATCGGTCAGAATTACACGGTCTGTGACATGCCCGGACAGAAGCCGGATCGGAATATATCCATGATCTGTCCCGATATCCGCCGTGGATTCTCCCTGCTGAATATGGGAAGCGATCATTTCCAGACGTTCTGAGAGCCGGAACTCCCGTTCTCCTGCCATTACAGATAATCCCTCAGTTTTTTGCTGCGGCTCGGATGCCTGAGCTTCCGCAGAGCCTTGGACTCAATCTGGCGGATTCTTTCCCTGGTGACATTGAATTCACGTCCGACTTCTTCCAGAGTGCGGGATCTTCCGTCATCCAGCCCGAAGCGCAGGCGGAGGACCTTCTGTTCTCTGTCTGTCAGTGTCTCCAGAACCTCGATGAGCTGCTCCTTGAGCATGGAAAAGGCTGCGGCTTCTGCAGGTGCGGGCGCTTCCTCATCAGGTATAAAATCGCCGAGATGGCTGTCTTCTTCTTCGCCGATCGGAGTCTCCAGAGAAACCGGTTCCTGCGCAATTTTCATGATTTCGCGCACCTTTTCCACCGGAATCTCCATTTCTGCAGCGATCTCCTCCGGAGTCGGCTCCCTGCCAAGATCCTGCAGCAACTGACGGGAAATCCGGATCAGCTTATTGATCGTCTCCACCATATGAACCGGAATCCGGATAGTTCTGGCCTGATCGGCAATGGACCG
>JAEIGA010015001.1_pt1 | contig 11800 bp, 10 predicted proteins | sample 9270691 | NCBI WGS metagenome assembly JAEIGA01 (sample SAMN17057246, study PRJNA624740) | gut metagenome | biome: biome; isolation source: fecal sample | host: Bos grunniens | place: China: Xizang | collected 2019
GTTGTTTCAGCTCAAGTTTCATTTACAGCACATGCTCCATAGCAAGTGGTACAAGGTAATAAATTTGATGTGAAATTTATATTGCGTAATGCAGATGGAACAAACTTCAAAGAACCTAAATTTGAAGGTGTAACCAAATTATATGGTCCCGCAACTTCTACATCGTATAGTATGCAGATGATTAATGGAAAAACAACGAGTAATACTTCTTGTGAATATTCATTAATGTATAGGGCTGATAAGGCTGGTACATATACAATACCTGCAGCAACAATAGAAGTAGATGGAAAACGATATTCTACAAAGGAATTATCTTTGGAAATTCTACCACCCGATAAAACTGCGGCTAATGGATCTAACTCACAAGGTGTGAGAGTTGATGATATAAATACGCAATCAGCTTCAAAACCATTGAACTCTAATGACTTGTTTGTTAGAATTCTAATGTCTAAGCAAAAGGTGTATGAGCAAGAAGCCGTTGTTTGTACGATAAAATTGTATACTAAATATCAAATAAGTCAATTTATGACAACACTTCAACCATCATTTGACGGTTTTTTGATAGAAGAGTTACCTATTGAATCTAGCCTTAATAATGTAGAGCATTATAATGGTGAGAATTATATGGTTGCTGAATTAAAGAAGTGTATATTGTTCCCTCAAAAATCGGGGAAACTTACTATCACATCGGGCAATTATGATATAACAGCAGTTCAATATGAATCGGTAAGAAGTGTATTTGGTATAATTCGTCAGCCGATTGAAACTAAAATTCAAGTAAAATCAAATTCCGCCTCGGTTAATATCTTACCATTACCTACACCGAAACCATCTTCTTTTATTGGAGCAGTAGGGCAATTTACGGTTTCAACAAATGTAACTCCAAATAATTTCAAGACTTATGAGGCTGCTACATATACCTATACAATAACAGGAAATGGAAATATCAAGTATTTGAAGGCTCCTATTGTAAATTTCCCTTCTCAATTTGATGTGTATGATCCTCAAAATAATGTGGAAGCCAAACCGGTTGGCTCAACTGTTAAAGGTTCTTCTAATTTTGAATATACATTTATACCTCAATATGTAGGTGATTATGAAATTCCTGCAAGTGAGTTTACTTATTTTGATCCTAGTTCGGCAAAATATGTGTCAATAAATGTACCTTCAAAGATGATTAAGGTAGGAAAAGGGGTTGCAACGGCATCAGCAACAGTAACTAAGGACCTTGAATTAAAAAATAAGGATATATTACATATCAAGACTGATGATTTATCGTTGGAAAAAGAACATGTAATGTATTTAAGTACATTTGCTTATTGGTTGTGGTATATAATACCAACTATACTTATGTTATCTATATTGTGGTATTATCGCAAAACAATAAAGCAGCGTTCTAATATTCAAATGATGAAGACTAAGCGAGCTAATAAAGTAGCAAAAAAGAGATTGAAATTAGCAAAAGAGTTTATGGCAAATAATGATAAGAATAAATTTTATGCCGAAATTCTTAAAGCTTTATGGGGATATTTGAGTGATAAGTTAAGTATTCCTGTTTCAGAGCTAAATAAGGAAAATATCTCTCAAGAATTAATAAAATATGGTGTAGACGAAAACGTTGTGGTAAGTATTATTGCAATGCTTGATAGATGCGAATTTGCACAATATGCACCAGAATTGAGTGATAGTAATATGAATGAGGTTTATGATGAAATAGGTTCATTAATGGATAAACTAGAAAATACAAGAAGAAAATGATGAAAAAATATATATTGTCAATATTGATTTTTTGCGTAGGTGTAGTTCCTGTAATGGGACAAAGTCTCGTTGAAAAAGCTAATGCGGAGTATGACCGAGATAAATATTCTGATGCCTTAAGTTTATATTTACAAGCAGCTCAGGAAGAAGGAACTTCGAGTGATTTGTATTATAATATAGGAAATGCGTATTATAGAATGGGTGACTTGGGACGTGCTGTTTTAAATTATGAACGTGCTTTGATATTTAATCCAAATAATGAAGAAGCTCGTGAGAATTTGGAATTTGTAAATAGTAAGATTCAAACAAAAATAGTTGAGGATAAGTCTTTTGTAGTGCAAGTAATTGATGAATTTGTTGGTTTGCAAACATCAAATTCATGGGCTACAGATTCTGTGGTATGTTTTATCCTTTTTATAGTTGGAATCTTGTTATATGTTTTTTCCTCAACAATTATACTTAGAAAAATAGGTTTTTTTGGAGGTGGAATAATGTTGATATGTGTTATAATCTCATTGTTATGTTCTTACTCTGTAAAATCAAAAGTTGAGGCTAAAAATAAAGCAATAGTAGTGAGTCATTCGGTTACGTTAAGTACTGTACCTCGTATCCCCAAAGATAAAACAGAAGAAGCTTTTATTTTGACTGCCGGGAATAAAGTTACAATAGTAGATTCTATTATAAATAAAGTTGGAGAAACTCAAGAAATCTGGTATGATATAAAAGCTGATGATAAACATCGTGCTTGGTTGAAGCGTGAACACATAGAAAAGATTTAGAATATGGTAGAATGTCTAGATAGTCTTGATAGAAGTATATTTCTATTTTTGAATGGGATGCATAATGACTTCTTTGATGTGTTTATGTGGTATGTTTCAAAAACAGCTACATGGTCATTAATGTTATTATTCTTATTGTACATTATTTTTAAAAATAACTGGAGACTGGCTTTAATGGTCGTTCTAGGGATTGCATTAACTATTACATTAGCCGACCAAATCTCATCAGGACTAATAAAAGACTTCATAGGACGTTTTCGTCCCACTCATAACCCGGAAATAGAAAGTATTGTACATACGGTAAATGGATACAAGGGGGGATTATATGGTTTTGTATCAAGTCATGCAGCAAATACACTTGGTGTAGCAGTATATATATCATTGTTGTTTAGAAATAGATATATTACTTTATTTATGATGTTATGGTCTCTTTTAGTGGCATACAGTCGTATATATTTAGGTGTGCATTATCCCGGTGATATATTGGGAGGAATGATTGTGGGTGTAATAAGTGGTTTTGTTGTATACAAAATATATGATTATGCAATTTTACGTCTAAAACTAAATGAAAAGAATGATTTTTTTGATAAAAATAAAAAAAATGCAAAAATAATGTGCTGTGGAATTTTAAGCAATCTCCTTATTACTGTGGGAGTTTCAGCGTTTTTATGTTTTTTAGCATAAAAAAAAGTTTGCATTTTTTTTGGAAGATATATAATAAAAGCAGTAAATTTATACCAACAAAAATAAGTATTAACAATCTAAAACTATATTATCATGCCAAGAACAATAACATTTAATGAACTACGTCGTATCAAAGACAGTTTACCAGACGGTTCAGTGCACCAAATCGCAGACAAGTTGAATTTGACTGTTCAAACAGTGAGAAACTATTTTGGCGGTACAAATTATGAATATGGTAACAATTGCGGTTTACACATTGAACCAGGACCAGAAGGTGGTTATGTAATACTTGATGACACTCAAATTTTGGATATGGCATTAGAAATGCTTGAAAAGAAAAACAACGAGTAACATTAAGAGTTAAAGAGGTCTGAAACGGTTTAGTTTTGGGCCTCTTCCTGTAATAAGGAGTTTGTTATGATAAAAAGTCCTTACTAAATAAGTGAACTGATAAGATGGATAAGAAAGATCGATTAATAACTGTAGCAATCCATACCTATGCAAAGGCTCTTATCTTGAAGTCTTTGTTGGAAAATGAGGGAATACCTGTTGTAATAAATAACGTAAATCTAATTCAGCCAGTTGTTTCTTCGGGAGTGAGAGTTAGAATACAAGAGAAAGATTTACCATTAGCATTAAAAATTATAGAGCAAATGTCTCTTGATGACATTGAAATGTCTGATGATAAGAATAAGCCTATAGTTCTTATCCCGATAGATTTTTCTGATTATTCAAAAATGGCATGTCTTATTGGTTTTGATTTTGCAAAACAAATAGGAGGGAAGGTGTTGTTGTTACATTCTTTTGTAGCAATGTCATATTCAGTGGCAATGATGCCTTTTTCTGATGACGATTATGATGATAAACATGCCGAAATGAATGCCATTCGTAAGATGGAAAAATTTGAGCAAGATGTGAATGATGATATATCTCGTGGAGTGTTGCCTGCAGTTAAATTCTCTTGTAAGGTTGAAGAAGGAGTACCGGAAGTGACGATTTTGGATTGTGCTCAAAGGGAGAATGTCGCATTAATAGTCATGGGAACAAGAGGAAAGAGTAAAAAAGAAGCTGAATTAATTGGTAGCGTAACAGCTGAAGTCCTTGACGCAGGTAAATTTACGGTATTCTCAGTACCTGAAGGAATGGAAACTAGAAAAATATCGGAAATAAAGAATGTTGCCTTTTTTAGTAATTTTATTCAACAAGATTTGATATCGTTTGATATATTTGCACGCATTTTTAAGGATAAAAAACTAAATATTACAATAATACCAATAGAGGAACAAAAGAAAGATGAAAAATCAAAACAGTATTTAGAACAATTATTACAATATTGTCAATCTCATTATAAGAATTTTAATTTTGTGATAGAACATTTGTCTGATGCTAATTTCTTGGAAGATTTTGAGTTGTATGTGAAAAAAATAGATATAGATTTAATTTTGATTCCAAATAAGAAGCGTAATATTTTTGCTCGGTTATTTAATCCAAGTATTGCTCATAGAATGATATTTCATTCGGATATACCGATGCTTGTGGTTCCGGTATAGTAATAAAAAAAGCTATCATAAGATAGCTTTTTCAATTAGAAGGCTACACCTAGCCTAAATCCTAAGTTATTAAGTTGATTTGCGTGCCCATCTAGTACATGTCCTTTATTGGTAGAGAAGCTATAGTATAATGAAGCGTTGACACCAAAATTCTTTTCTTCGCTTAACCAAATATTTGTGCCAATTTCCGGTGACATGTAAAATCCCCAACTATTATCTGAAAGTTGATATGTTGATATGTAAGAAGAAAATTGTGCATATTCAGTACCAAGTTTCATTGCAACATATGGGTCGAACATTGTATTATCCGGATTAATACGATATCTAACATTTATCCCAAACGGAATTTGAAATAATGAACGTTGTTGATTTGTGGTAAGTGCCGAGTTTGCTTTAGGTATAAGAGTTTCAGTAGGTAAGTATTTATGGTTGGTACTATATGAAACAAATGCGCCTAAACCAATCTTTGGCATTATGTAATAACCACCTTCAATATTTGCTCCCCAACCGCTAGCTTTATTTGTGAAATTATTACTTATTGGAGCATTAAATTGCCAATTTATATTACCAAAATAGGGCTTAAAATCTTGCGCGTTGGTTGAAACACTTGTAATGATACTTGCAGTGATAAAAGCTGATGCAAGTAGGATTTTTTTGATATTATTGAATGTTTTCATAATATTGGTATTAATTAAAATTAAAATAAAGTTTGTTTTCAATGCATTGTTAGTTGTTATATTGTAAATAAGGAGATTGTTCAAATGCTTGATTAATTGCAGTTGTCAACTTAGTTTCATTGGCCTTGTTAAATGACGTTACATTAGTTATATAGTTATTCCAGATAACTGTGGGGTTGATATTAGACGTTGTAGGAGATACAGATGTGATATCAATCATTTCACAAAGTAAAGAGCCACTTGTGTAACTATAAATAAATTGATAAGGATAGTACCAATTTCCGTTTACCCATGGCCACCAATAAGATGGAGCCCAATACCAAGGATAGTCATACCACCAATCATGATTGTCTACAAAATAGTATGTACTTTCAATGTAAGAAAGCTGTAACCCATAAGTAGCTTCGCTTTTGTTGGCAACTTGGATGTATCCTTTAGACTGCATTTGAGTAGTATATGCATTGATGATAAAATCACTTGTGGCTGCATCAAGATAGGTTGCATTTTGGCTTTTATTTCCAACAAGAAGTACACTATCGGGGACAAAAAATGTGTTGCCATTAGAGAAGTTTGCATTCTTGTCATACTGAGTGTAAACTACATAGTTGTTTTGGACTTTATCCAAATTGGGTTCTTTTTCACACGATGTAAAAAGTAGTGCTGTGAAAAGTAAAGGAATTAATTTTTTCATAAACATAATAATTTAAGTTAGTAAATGTTTTATTGTTTATTTTCTTATATAACAATGTAGAATTTAGAATGTTTACTAACTATCTGTATGTCGTTGTGAAGTGCTGGTTTTTAAAGAGTGTGATTAATAGTGTGTTTTAATGATGTTGCGTTATAATGATTTTATTCAAATTTAATTGATTTATTTGGCTCAATTTTTGAAATAATGTGTGATGGCGCTAGTAATGATAGATATGCTACTAGTATTATACCTATATTTAAAATTATAATGAAAAACCAATCTATTTCTATTGGTACATGCGGAATATAATATGATTCCGTATCAAGTTTTATTAGTTTATATTCGTTTTGTATAAAAGAAAGACTAAGACCAATAATATTGCCTAATAAAAGGGATTTTAGTATGAGCTTATTGGTTAAATAAATAAAGATCTTTCGTATTGAATCATTTGTTGTACCAAGTGTTTTTAAAATCCCAATAAAATTAATACGTTCTAATACAATCATTAACATAGCTGAGATTAAAGTAAAAGATGTAACGAGTAACATTATTATTATTATTACAATAACATTGGTATCAAGTAGTTTTAACCATGTAAAATATGAGATATTGTTTCTTGTCGTGTTTGATATATGCAAGATATTATTATCATTAGAAAAATGATTACGCAATTGTAATGTTACATGGTCTATGTCGTCATAGTCCTTACAATTTACACCAATATATGATGTCACATTCTGTATATTATTTAACACGTTATTATTACCTATTATATAAGTTTTATCATACTCAACTAATCCAGTATTGTAGATACCTGAAATAGTCAAGTTTCTAGCTTTTATATTATTATTATCTATAAAATAAGCATATACTTTATCTCCGGTTTTAAGATTCATTTCGCTAGCAGTTTTTTTAGAAATAATAATATTGTTGGTCATTGTTGAATCATTGAAATTGGGTAATTTCCCATCTATAAGATTCTCTTTAAGATAGGACAAATAATAATTCTCATTTACCCCTTTATAGATTATTCCCTTAAAGTCATTATTAGTTTTCAATACTATTGATTTCTCTGAAACATAACTAATGTTTTCAATATTGTCTGTTATGTGTTTTATTTCACTCTCTTTGTTGTTAATAGATGAAGTTACTATTTTTATGTGTGAATCAAGATTATAAATTTTATTGGAAATTTCCTTTTTAAAACCACATACAATTGTTATTGATAAGATCATTATTGTAATAGCTAAAGTCATTCCTATAACGGCAACATTTAGGCTTGGGGTAGAAGATTTGTCGTTTTCTACTTTCCCGGTTTTTAATCTATTAGCTATAAACAATTCAAACTTCATAAGATATGTAAATTTATAATATTAAAGACAAGAGTAAACGTTGTTGTCTTCTCCTGTCTTTATTATAGTGTGGAGCTGGAGGGATTTGAACCCTCGTCCAAACGCGGAACTAATAAGCTTTCTACATGCTTAGTCTTTTCTTGGTTTTCGGAATCAGTCAGGCAAAAGACAACCAAACTGAAGCTTATCCTTTAAATTTCAAGAAACACTCAAGGCTTATGTTTCTCAATTCCCGATTTTTTTAGCACCACCTTATCGAAACGTCTCGGGACAGGGCAATCGGGTGATGTCTTGTCTCAGCAACTGTTGCCAAGATTAAGCTGATCTACTATACTTCAATCAAGCAGCAAGAGCGTAGTTATTTTCGCCAGTTAAATTTTTGATGTCTGAGATTAAAGAGTATAGCCATCATCACTCTGCATGCTTACCTACCACCTCTACACGCTGTCAAAGCCAGTCAGCCCCATAGGGTTTTAGATATTAGAACACAAAGATACGAATAAATACTATAAATTCAGTGAATATTTAGAGTTTTTTAAATTTATATATCTTTTTCGCTCAATTCCAACCATCTCATTTCTTTTTCATCAAGCAGGCTTTTGATTTCTTCGTATCGTTTTGATTTTTGAATAATTTCTTCAGAATCAGCTCCACTTTGAAATAGAATTTCAATTTGTGATTTTTCAGAGTTTAGCTCGTTAATTTCTTTTTCAAGTAATTCAAACTCGCGTTTCTCTTTAAAAGTCATTTTATTAGACCTATCACGTTGTTTGTAGTCTGTTTCTTGTTTTGATGTATTCTCAGTTTTTAGTTTTTGGTTTTCTTCTTTTTCTTTAATGGTTTTCCATTCGCGATAATCGGAATAGTTACCAGGAAAATCTTTTATAACACCTTTGCCCTCAAATACAAAAAGATGATCTACTGTTTTATCCATAAAGAAGCGGTCGTGGCTAACAATAATAACACATCCCTTAAATTTAGATAAATAATCTTCTAGTATTTCAAGAGTAATAATATCGAGGTCATTTGTTGGTTCATCTAAAATCAAAAAATTTGGTTTTTTGATTAGTACCGTTGCGAGATATAAACGTCTTTTTTCACCACCGCTGAGCTTGTAAATAAATTTTTGTTGGTCGGTAGGGGAGAATAAAAATAATTGTAGAAATTGTGATGCTGTATATTTTGTTTTTTCATCAAAAATTACTACTTCAGCAATTCTTGTAACGGCATCAATTACTTTCATGGACTCATCAAATTGCATACCTTCTTGGCTGTAGTAACCAAAATTAACAGTTTCTCCAATTTCAAAGTACCCTGAGTCAGGTTGAACTAAACCAAGTAATAATTTTATAAAAGTGGATTTACCGACACCATTATTACCAACGATACCTAATTTTTCATATCGGGCAAAAGTATAATTTAAATCATCGAGTATAACTTTATCTCCGAATTTTTTAGTGATACCATTTGCCTCAAATATTTTTGAACCGATATAAGAAGACTTTACATCAAGTTGTATGTTTTTGCTTGATATTTGCCGAGAAGCTTTTTCTTTTAAATCATAAAATGCATCAATACGATATTTTGCTTTAGTGCCACGTGCTTGTGGTTGGCGACGCATCCATTCTAGTTCTGTACGTAAAAGATTTCGAGCTTTAGTGACTTCTGCATTTTGCGCTTCAATTCTTTCTTGGCGTTTTTCTAGATAATAATTATAGTTACCATTGTATGTAAATATTGATTTTTGGTCTATCTCAATAATTTTGTTACACACTTTGTCTAAGAAATATCGATCATGTGTAACCATAAGTATAGCAATTTTGTTTCTAGATAAATAGCCCTCTAGCCACTCAATCATATCAATGTCAAGGTGATTGGTAGGTTCATCAAGAATTATCAAGTCACAATTCTCAATGATTATTTTGGCTAATGCTACTCGTTTAATTTGACCACCGGATAATTCGCATATCTTTTGATTAAAATCTGTTATTTTGAGCTGGGATAATGTCTGCTTAAAACGATTCTCATATTCCCACGCATTTTCATCATTTTTGTCATATGAAGACATGCAAACCTCCATTACTGTCATATTTGGATTTAATAGAGGGCTTTGCTCTAAATGTCCTACACGAATATCCTTTCGGAATGTAACTTTTCCATCATCATGAGCTTCTTTCCCACAGATGATATTTAATAGTGTAGTTTTACCGGTACCATTTTTAGCAATAATACCTATTTTGTCACCTTCATTTACCCCGAATGTGATATCGCCAAACAATAAGCGATCTCCGTATGATTTTGTTAAATTTTCTATCTGTAATAAACTTTCCATAGAGCAAAATTAATAAAATACTTTGATTAATAAATCTTGTTATGATTTGAAAATAATTGTACTTTTGTAGTAATTATTTATTTTTATAAACATAAAACATAAATTACTTATGAAAATCAAGAGTTTAGCTATTTCTGCACTTCTTTTATTAACAAGCCTAGGTGGCAATGCTGAAAGAATTACTCTATTATCTGATATACACGTAAATCCGGGTAATCACAGAGAACAAATGTTGAGAGAAGTTATTGATGATATCAATAACAATGATACAGAATTAGTAATTTTGTCGGGAGACTTAACCGATGAGGGAAGTGATGAACAATTAAGCAATGTGAAATCGATATTGGATAACATTAAGAAACCTCTTTTTGTTCTTCCCGGAAACCATGAAAATAATTGGAGCCAAAGTGCATGTAAGACGTTCTTTGATATATGGGGAAATGACCGATTTGTTACAGAAACAGAGAACTTGATTATCGTAGGTATTAATTGTGGACCTTATATGAAGATGGGAGATGGACATGTGAAACATGAAGATCTTCTATGGCTTGATAAGACATTGTCGGAAAGAGTTAAAAAAGGGAAAAAAGTTATATCTGTATGTCACTATGCTCTAAATGCTGACTTAGATAGTTATCGAGAATATGTTGAAATATTAAAAAAATATCCTGTTGTAGCTCATCTAAATGGTCATTATCATCAATATAAGAAATATCGTGTAGAAAACATTGAAGTGTTACATTGCCGTTCAATGGAGATGGGGAAGAAACCGGATTTCGGCTATTCAATAGTAGATGTTACTACAGATTCTGTTAAAGTTTTCAATAAAGTTAAGAATGAATCAGCTGAATTGAAATTTGCTTACAAAATTGATCACAAGACAATTGTTCCAATTGAAAAAGGTGAAAACTTCAACACCGAATTACCCGAAAATTTTAAAGTTGAACTTGCGCACAGAGATGACGCCTCAATATTTACTCGAGTTGGACTAGATGATGAAAATATTTATATAGGTAATTCTTTGGGATACATCAAGAGTATCAACAAAAAAAGTGGGAAAGTAAATTGGACCTACAAGACACAAGCAAGTTTGTTCTCTCGTCCAGCAGTAGCAAAAAATGTTGTGATTGTACCAACAGCCGATAAACGTTTGTTATGGATTGACAAAAAAACAGGAAATGTTGTTAATGAAAAAAATGCGAATGGTCCATATGTTGCTGATGGTATTATTGTAGGAAATACATTATATCAAGGGGGCTACAAAGTATTCCAAGCCTGGGATATTAAGAGTGCTACTTTAAAGTGGGAATTAAATGATTTGAAAAATTATTGTCAAGCATCACCAGCTACATATAAAAACGATATTGTTTTTGGGGCATGGGACTCTTATTTAAGAAAAGTTGACATGAAAACTGGAAAACTTGATTGGAAATGGAACAATGGTAGAGAACGTAATATGTTAGGACCTGGCAATTGTGTTCCTGTTATTGTTGAGGACAAGGTTATCGTTGTAGCTCCGGATAGATATATGACCGCAATTGATAGAAAAACTGGTGAGCAGATATGGCGTGATAAAAGTCATAAATACAGAGAAAGTTTAGGACGTTCTGTCGATGGAAAATGTGTATATGCTAAAACAATGGATGGAGAGATTGTTTGTGTAAGTACGCAAGGTAATGAATTCAAAGAATTGTGGTTGGTCGATGCAGGATTAGGGTATGAACATGCCCCATGTATTGTGTTAGAACATAAAGGTGTTGTATATGCCGGTTCAAGAAGAGGTATCTTAGCTGCAATTGATGTAAAGACGAAACAACTTCTATGGCGACAACAAGTTGGAGCATCCGAAGTTAATGGGTTTGAAGTTGATAAAAATGGCGATATTTATGCTTCTTTAGTAGAAGGTTCTGTATGGAGAATATGTCATAAATAATATTTTTTGAAAAGAAGAAAAATGAATATATAACTTCAATGTGA
>JAEIGA010015002.1_pt1 | contig 11800 bp, 23 predicted proteins | sample 9270691 | NCBI WGS metagenome assembly JAEIGA01 (sample SAMN17057246, study PRJNA624740) | gut metagenome | biome: biome; isolation source: fecal sample | host: Bos grunniens | place: China: Xizang | collected 2019
AAGTATATATTCTGGACTTGCCTCATCCTTGCGGCAGCCTTATTCATCGGAAGTTTTTTCTGCCCGCCGCTGGGCGAGATTCATCCGTCAGTGCTTAAGGCGGGAGGCATATTGGTAGCGATGCAGGCACTTGGAATAGCAGGGCAGAACCTCGCCAATGGCAAGGATGTCATCTTCCATCACGGAGATACTGAGGTGACCATCGGTGACAATGAGGAGGAAGGCAATGGCTAACTTTCACGAATTTGCTCCGCTTCTCCATTCATTGGAGAAGGGAGTGGCTGATCACAAGGAAGACAAGGGAGGGTTCACCGTGGATGGCGTGACCCTCTCTACCTTCCGCAGATATTATGGCGGGCATAAGACGAAAGATGATCTTCTCGCTATGACTGCCGGACAATGGGCGTTCATTATGAAGTCAGGCTACTGGGATAAGGCCAAGGCTGACCAGATAGACAATCAGAAGATTGCGGAGATCATTGCAGACTGGTGCGTCAATTCCGGTACTGCTCGCATCCGCGATGTGCAGGCTATCCTCGGAGTGAAGCCGGATGGCGTGGTAGGACCGATCACTCTCAAGGCTATCAATGGCTCCGATCCTGCAGAACTATACCGTAGGCTGATGTTAGCAAGGGTCGGATGGTATGAGAAGATTGTGGCCAAGAATCCGAATCAGAAGAAGTTCCTGACGGGATGGATGAACAGGTTGAAAAGGCTTGAGGATGGCAAGTAAGGCGGCATTATTCGCGACAACGACAATTATGTCGCTTGTCGTTTCCTGCGCAGCTCCGAAGGTGGTGATTCAGCAGAGGGATTCAACGGTAATCCATATCAAGGATTCCTTGATCCTGCGTGACAGCATCATCTTTGTCCCTGTTCCTGTGGGCGAGGATAAGGCCAAGCTGCCGGATACCGATACATCATACCTTGAGACGACTGTGGCAAAATCGACTGCATTTATCGACAAAGGGGGTAAAATTTGCCACACCCTCACGAATAAGTCCGATGCGATTATTCCTATTAAGGTAACCATCCCGATGCGCTTGCACAGCGAAGAAAAGGGATTGACGCGCTATCTCAAGCAAGTGGAAAGGATAGAGGTGGAGAAGGAACTGAGCAGATGGCAGAGGTTTCTCCAGAGCCTCGGATGGACTGTCTTGATTGTCATTGTTCTATGGATCATTAATAAACTACGGAAATTCATAGTATGATCATTTTGTGACCTCACGAAAATGGTATTCTTCATCTTTATTGGTTTATGTGTTTTCCGCCTCCCGTCGTGATGATGCGAGGCGGTTTTTCATTAAATGCGAAAATTTCTGCAAATTTTCTTGAAAAACTTTGCAGAATCAAAATAAATGCTTATATTTGCATCATCAAAGTTAAACAAATAGGAAGTGAGACACACTATAAACTGTACAAGATTATGACATCAATTTCAAAGTATCAGATTCGCTGGGCAATCATCGACACTATGAGCAAGAAGAAGGTCTTTAAGTATCAGGTTGAAGCTCTTAAGAAGATCGGCTTCACAGTCATTCAGAGGATGGGCCAATCGGCGGAAATCTGCAAGCATTATCGTAACGAGGAGGCAGTGATTGCTGATGCAGCGAATATACGCCTTGCGTATGAGATCGTGACAGCCAAGAGGAGTTCAGCGATAGGCTCTATCATCACAGATGCGCAGTTCGGGTCTGTGAAGGATGGCGAGAGTACTATCGAGAAAACCACAACGAAGCAGCAGGAGTTCTTCCGCGCACTCGTTGGCCAGCAGAATCACCCGTATAGTGACTATCAGCCAGAAATGTTTTAAGTGAGTTTATATGAGGTATGAATTTTCAAGCCACCCCGACAAGCAGGGGTGGTTTCGTGTGACAGACACGAAGTGGATGCTGGTGTGTGAGTTCGAAGCTCACCGATTTAACGAAACGCAAACATTCCCGGATATGGGTCAGATGCCTGTTGATCCGAAGAAGATTGCAACAGCGATGAGAGAGCTGGGTGATTGGATTTATTGTCATCATTATGCCGAGGCATTGCCGATTCCGGTGTATGAGTTGAGGCTGTCAGAAGATGATTCGCAGTTGCACATCATCAGACATAAGGAGCCTTTTATGGATGCTCGTTTCGAGACCGACGACCTCAAGGCAGTTGCTGATGCCTTAGCTAAGGCTGCAGAGTTTGTGGAGAAGAAAATAAGGAGGGGGGAATCGTGAAGGGAACTGACTGGATATCGGTAGGAGAAAGAATGCCGGAAGATGAACAGCATATTCTGGTGCTCATCAGATATTGGTCTGAAAAGTATGACTGTTGGCGGTGGGAGATTAAGCAAAGCGTTTATTTCGATCAGTTTGGATTGCGAGCATACTATCCGCCAAATCTGAAGGCGACTCTCACTCATTGGATGCCGATAGTATTACCGGATAACGTGGAGGATGGACTGCTATGAGTCACGGAGGAGCAAGACCGGGAGCTGGACGCAGACAGTCCGGCCCTGACAGCATTCAGGTGAATTGGCGCGTAAGCGAGAACGCCAAGGCGTGGATCATCGGACAAGCGAAGGAGCAGGGAGTGAGTGTTGCTGCTATTGTTGATGAGCTTGTAAAGACATTCGAAGAAGTCAGCAAGGGGTATATAGTGATGCAGAAAGACTTCTCTAAGATAACGGTGGACTTCAAGGGTATGGTAGAAGGAATGAGCCGTCCGGATCGGAATGGCAATGTCTTCTCCAAAGAAGTGCTGGATGACTTTGTTCAGAAAATAAATGGAAATCTTTAATGATATGAAAGACCTGCAGAAAATTATAGAGAATACAGTATTTGTTGATTCGGTGACGGAAGAATGTCGCAAATGTAAAAGATGAGGTGAATCGCTTGCTGATAGAGAAGGCTCAGGAGCTGGGCCTATCACTGTATGAGGTGTGCGCTAACTATGTGCCGGATATCAAGCAGGAGATAATCGAGATTGATATGTACAAGAACAAGCGCGAGTGGCCGGATATGGCAATCGCGACTTATATCAGGCTGGTCCGGCGTGATTAAGATTTGCCTGATTTTGGCAAATGGCACGATAGATGCATAAAATGAAGTGGCTATTTCCTTTTTGGAAACAGCCACTTTCCAAATCAATAAGGCGTTTCATATCGAATGGGAGTCGCAGGGATGCGGCTCCTTTTCTTTTGTGTTGAGGTGCGAACTAATTTTTGTCTTTACCAATATCGGATGGCTCTGAAATTGTCAATGCTGAAGCAGAGAATGAATGATATGAGTATCGAGAACTGTCATAAGGACGCAGTGGCTGCAGTGGCCGCCGTCACAGGGATTTCGCCGGAAGAGATCACCGGAAGATGCAGAGCCCGCCATCTTGTCGATGCGCGTTGGATGGTGGCCATGCTGATGTGGAATGAAGGCTATTATCCGAGACAGATCGCTGGACGGATGGGCGTATCAGTCAGATGGATTCAGAAGATTGTCGAGTGCTTCCAGGACCGCATCCGCTATTCTCACGATGACAGTCTGCGAAGAAACTGGGAAGAATCTGCGAAGATACTGCGAACTTGTTGAGATATAACGAATTATAATAGATATCATCTTTGCATTACGGTTAATGTTGACCGGATTTTAAATTTTATTTACTATGTCAGACACAAAAGTCTACCAGTTCGGCACAGAAGGCAACGCCTCTCTGAACGCCCTCCTTCCTTTTCTCCAGCAGAAAGGAATCGATCCCGCTGTCCTGTATAATATGGGCAACAACGGTGGCTTCTTCGGCAATAACGGCTTCGAGAGCATCATCGCTCTTATCATCGTGGCCGCATTGTTCGGTAACAACAACGGCAATGGCATCTTCGGAGGTGGCGGCAACAGTAACTCCGCAGAACGAGAGATGCTGATGTCGGCTATCCAGCGCAATGGCACCGACCTATCGCAGCTCGCGCAGACAATCGGCTGCTCTACATCGAGAGTTCAGGATGCTGTGACTCAGGTATCGACTCAGATCTGCCAGCTCGCCGGTCAGAACGCGATGTCCTTCCAGCAGGTCATCAACTCGCTCCAGGCGGGCAACGCAGCCCTCGCCACTCAGCTCTGCCAATGCTGCTGCGACATCAAGTCTGAGATTGCGAACACAAATGCGGTCGTGACAAGAGGATTTTCAGATGTAGGCTATGCGTTCCGTGACCAGACCTGCAACATCGAGAAGGCTATCGCTGCGTCGACAGCTCAGATTCTCGAAGGCCAGCGCGCTGCTGAGATGCGTGATCTCCAGGATAAGCTCGACGCTCTCCGCGAGAAGAATGCACAGCAGGCGGTAATGCTCAACAACGCCCAGCAGACTGCTCAGTTCCAGGCGATGCTCGCTCCTATCGCGGAAGATCTTGCAAGCATCAAGTGCAAGCTCCCTAAGACAGAGGTGATCCCTGCAACTCCTGAGTACGTGGCTGTGAACCGCAGCATCAATGTCCCTTACTGCGGATTCGGCTATGGCGGATTCGGTTTCCCTAACACCTTCGGAAACGGCTGTAATAACTCCCTCTGGGGCTAATAGGAGGCGCGTATGAGCACAGTATTACCATTGAGGATTAACACCAACGTCAACGGCATACCGTCCGTCAGCAGTTTGTCGGTCGCTGTGAATACCGCAGGAGACACCATCTCCTTCGACTTCCAGAATCATCCGACTACCGGAGGACCTTTCCGCGGATGGATAACCGTCAGGCTTGCGCAGGCGGTACCGACCGGCACGGCTACGACTGCTCAGGTGGTGTTCACCACTGAAGGCGGAAACGCGACACCGGTATACGGCTACGACGGAGCACCGGCTACCGTAGAGAACCTCAGAGGAACGGGAGTGTATCTGTTCTGGTACGAGGGCTCGTCAAGGTACCTGCAGCTGGTGACAGGCAATTTTATATAAAAATATAAATCTATAAGGTTATGTTTCAAGGACTGAGAGCCAATTCACTATTCTATATCCTCGAGAAGGGAGACAATCCTTCCCTCAAAGTAGGCAACGTGACTGCAGTGAGCAATCCGCAGCCGAAGTTCAATCACTTCCAGCCTTCGCAGCCTTTCGCTCAGCCGGAGACAGTGGTCGACGTCAGCGTCAAGGTAGGCGAGCAGATCATGGAGTTCAAACAGCTTCCTTCCAATCTTTCCATAGCCAATTCCGGCGCGGTGGTGGTCAGTGACAGCCGCGAGGCAATGGCTGCAGAGGTTGAGGCGATGCTCGCCACCAGCAGGCATATCCTCGACAGCATCCCTTACCACAAGAACGTGGTGGCATCGTGCGACGCCATGATGTCGGTGCTGAATCCACAGCTTGCTAAGGAGAGGGAGCAGGAGCAGAAGATAGGCCATCTTGAACAGAAGATGGGAGGCATTGAAGATATGCTCGGGCAGCTGGTGAATATGGTTTCGTCCCTGGAGCGGAAGCCTTCAAGAAGTAAGGAGGAATAGTATGTACATGATTGAAATTACAGAAGACAAGGCGTCCGATCTCAGCGAGAACATCGAGAAGGCTCTGAAGTACATGGGAAAGGCCATGCAGTGCATCGATGAGGCGATGTCTCAGAGTGGAGGAATGGGCGAGCGCAATATGGGCGAGAGAGGCAACTATGGCCTCGGAGGCACATACATAACCCGCGCATCGGGCGGAGGCAGCGCCGGTTCGGGCTCAGGATCCTACGGTAACCGTGGCCGCTACGGCAGCCGCTGGGACGAGGATGACGATGACGACGACATGGGAGAGCGCCGCAGAAGACGCAGATAGTCATTCACCGGGGGAGGCGGGAGACCGTCTCCCTTTAATGAAGATATTATGAAAAGAAGAACACCGTTAGATATGTATGACGTGGAGATGATGCCTCCCGAGATGAAGGCCTATCTCCGTAACTATGGATATTCATTCTCTAAGAAGGCCTGCGACTTCGCCGTTTCGCTGATGCGAAAGAAAGATAAATCTACAGGTGAGCTTGAAGAAATCGAGTCGATGTCCAAAGAAAAGGTAGATGAAATGCTGCTTAGGTACGGTATCAAACTCAAGAATAACGTAGGATACAATGCGGCCTATATTGCGAATATGGCGGTGGCCGGCTATATGAAAGAATCTATCGAGGACGAGCACCACCTGGCGAAGCATGTCAGGGCCATTATTGACGATGTGGATGATAATCCCGAGAATGTCTTCAGGATGTGGATCGCTAAGATGGATGGCAACGGCATCCCTATTCCGTGGGAGGATATCCTGTAAGTTATGATAGTGCAGGATATATATCTTCCTGGATACGACTGGCACTGCAGGGTATATTACGCAGTCACCGGTTATTGGGCTCGAGATATCCTGGAAGATCTGCAACGGATAGGATGCTCGGGCGCTGACTATCGGAAAGCCCGCAAGAACCTGCATTCCGGGCATCTCGATACCGGCCTTACCTACTCCAACAGAAGGATAGGGGAGAGCGTAATGGTGATAGGGCTCACCAGTTCCGCAGAAGAATTCGCGCACTCATACGACCACGAGAAAGGGCATCTGTTGAGGCATATATCCTTGGCCTTCGGCATTGATCCTTACGGAGAGGAGCAGCAGTATTTGAACGGTGATATCTCCAAGAAGATGTTTCCTGTCGCAAAGAAGTTCATGTGCGAATGCTGCAGAAAGAAGATGATGTCGAAAAAATGATTACCTTTGCATCATACCGCTCACGGAGTGGTTAACCGGCTATCCGCTTGCCGTAAAGCGGAGCAAGTGTATTACATCTGTATTACAAAGGGAATTATTTTTACGGGCAGCCATCTTCATTAAGTCTTTGATAATTAGGAATATTGTTCCACGTGGAACACCTTAATTCCTAAACCTTAGATAGCAGTTCGATTCTGCTCGGGGCTACGAAATGCCGAAAGTGTTGTAAATCAATACTTTCGGCATTTTCTTTTGTTGAGGTTTCGAAATCAATTTTAAGTAAAATATTGGATTTAATGCGATAATCACATATATTCGCGGTGCATTTGTATTACAGAATCTTTACGAAATTATGAGCGTTACCTTCAAGGCAATCCTCTTTGATCATCACAAAAAAGAGGATGGAACGAATTTTTTTCGCATCCGCGTGACCCATCAGCGGAAGCAGAAGTACATTAAGACGAATATCTGCGTAGTTCCTGAAGATTATACCAGGAGCGGCAATCTCAAGAGAGACTGCGACAAGATCCAGCTGGCCGAAGACCTTGTTGACAGAATGATCAAGGCATCAAATGAGATTGATACATATAAATTGAAATCCATGACCGTTGACGAGGTTGTTGCATTCGTTGAGGCAAAGATGGTGGAGCCGGATGCGTTTCGTCTGGATTTCGTTGAATATGGCCGGAAAATAGCCGATAAGAAGTCAGCCGGAACTGCTCCTGTCTATCATACGTCACTCAATGCGCTGGTGCGCTTTTTTAAAGGACGCAATCCTGATATCAAGGAGATCACAGTCAGAAACCTCCGCAAGTTCGAGGAGTTCATCAAGACTGAACCGGTCATCAAGGTGAACTGGAGAACGGGGGAATCCAAGAAGCTCAAGAAGGAGAAGGGAGGACGCTCTGTCTCGCAGTATCTCGGCGCGATCCGTCATATCTATAAGGAAGCCCGCAGGGAGTTCAATGAGCCGGATCTCGGCAAGTTCCCTATTGCGGTAGATCCTTTCGAATACTATTCCGTTCCGAAGATACCGGCGGCGCGCCATCGCGATATATCCGTCGAGACGATACAGCGGATGATAGATACAAGACAGCAGCTCGAAGGAAGAATGAGGATGGCTGTCGATGCCTTCCTCATCAGCTTCGGCCTTCAGGGAATGAATGCTGCAGACCTCTTCACCTGCGATAAGTTCAAGGATGGTATCTTGTGTTATCGGCGCACAAAGACATCGGAGAGGCGTGATGATGGCGCTGAGATGTTTTTGCGAGTCGAAGAATGCATCCGTAAGATAATGGATGACTACAAGGATAAGGAAAGATGCTTTGATTATCATCGTCGATATAGTAATCCTGGCACCTTCACCACTGCGCTGAATCAGGGCCTTGCAAGGTGGTGCAATATGTATAAGGAGGAAACGTTCACATTCTACTCTGCGCGTCACTCCTGGGCGACTATCGGCAGGAGCAAAAGGTGTAATATCGACAAGGCTCTCATCACTGTCGGCCTCTGCCACGTATCGGATTCGAAGAATGCGGATGATGTGTATATCCGCCTGGACTGGGAGACTGTATGGGATGCGAATGCAAAGATCCTTGCAGTGTTTGATTGGAAATAGTTCGCAGTCATTATGCCCATGCCTCTTTGGCATAGGTATTGTCTTATGCTTGATAACATTAATTTATTAAGTAGTATGGCACTTTATGGAACTAACGGCTGCGATATGACCGTTTTCAAATCAAAGGCAGGCGCGATATCATTCGCAATCATGATGTGTACCACCATTAGCTCAGAGAATGGCGTAAGGACTGTGAATTACGAGGAAGCTCAGAAGTTGTACGACTTTATTAACGGCAACGTGAATCTTCCTGACGTAGAGCGCGATGCGTATGCGGAGATGATGGATTGTCTGCCGTCTCTTGCGGGCATAGCTGTCGCCAATAAGGATAAGACTGTTCCTGCAGCGGCGGAATAGAATCGCGTCTCAGCCATCGTCATGGCAGCTCCGAGATGCATAGAGGGAGGCACGTGAATGTGTCTCCCTCTTCTTGTTATAAATCACTATAAGTATCAGCTGTCCATAAACTATCAGCAATGCGTAAATAATTTACTATTCTTTGATCAAGTTCTGTATTATTTATCCTGATATCTACTTCCTGAAACCATCTTTCTACGCCCTTTAAAAAACCTTTATTGTCGATCTTATATGTGATATTGCTCTCATATTTTGCGATGCATAGGTCATTCCCCCATAAGTGTAGTTCTTCGTTGCGATTCGCTGTTTTAGATTGATAGCCTTCCCCTTCTCCATATTTCCATATTAGCGCTTTCCCGATATCGCGCGTTGAATGATTATTATTGCTGAACCAAATTCTCTGCAGAGTATCTCTCCAGAAATATAATATAACGTTTTCAGCGATGAGTTCTTCCGATATTATAACTGTAGCTAAATATTTCCGATAATCCGTATTGTAACGTTCTGGAATTTCGATAGAGTTTGGCTCTGCGTACTTTAGCATTTCAGTTCTTCTTATGTATTTTTGAATTAATTCCTTCTGCCTCTTCAAATATGAGCTATCAAGCGCTGCAGACACTTGAGAAAAAGATTCTCCCAATCGAAGGCATCCTATTCCCTTTATATCCGCCGTATATTTGTATTTAATTTGCTGAATTTCTTTTTCAGGCTGTAATAATACTATAGCTATAATGCTGGCAATTAAAATTATTCCAATAATGATTTTTTTCATTTTTAAAATTTGTTTGATAGTTTTCAAAAATTGTATAATTATTACAGATTTTGTGTAGTTTATGTGTGCTTTGGCATATCAGTTGCCATAGTTGAGGCAAACGAAAGCGACAATGGCACAGCTTATCTATCTCTTATTATTCGCAGCAATCATCGCCAACAGCTCCGAGTTCTGCTCCAGAACCTTTTCGGTAACGCGCCTCTGCGCGGCTACTTCGGCTACGAGCATTGCAATCGTCTGGTCGGCATTGACCTTATTATTGTCGCCAATGAAGGCCGTAGATCCTTCCTCCGCGGATAACGTCGTAGTCACGGCCTGAGGAGAGGATGAATCCAGCATTTCTCCAGCTCCTGTCATAAGCCAATCTTCATTGATAGTTGGAAATTCTGTAAGCAAATTGCTTACAAGGCGTTTGCTAACTGGCCTCTTGCCGGATAGCATCTGCGATAGCTCTGATCTGCTGACGTCTACGATGCGGGCAAAATCAGCATCTGTGTAAACACTTCGAGCATTCTTGAGCTCGTCGATGATTTTTCTAAGTCTTTGATTCATAATGCTATACTATTTTGGTTGATAAAAATGTATTCAAAATGTTTAGCAAATGTTTGGAGATGTAAACAAAATGTTATTACTTTGCAACCAAGTTAATATATCAAGTGCGAATATCAGAAAAAATTCTAAGAAATAAAAACGATAGACAGCAGCAGAAGAGTCAAGATCTACGTGGTAGGCGTAAGCGGCGGATGGATGGAGATGGAGAGTTATGAGAACCTCACTCTGGACGAAGCCTTCGAGGCGGTGAGACGGGCTCACGAGGTCTATCCGAATCCCATAGCTAAGATATTCTAACGAAGTGAAGATGATGGATACAGGAAGGAAATACAGCGTAAGCACCATCAGCGGAAGATTGAGGCTGATGAAGATAGGAGAGCAGGCGGAGTTCTCTCCCATGACCAACGAGATCACGCTCCGCGGGAACTGCTCCAAGCTCAAGAAGGCAGGTGACGGAGAATGGTTTGTCGGCAAGCAGTTCGAAGGTGGCAAGGTGGCCAGATACGTAGTTGTAAGATTGAAGTAATACTGTTGAGCTATGACAGCGACAAGCATATTGCAGATCATTGACGAGGTGCCGGAGATCGCAAGACTCTTGGTGCTCGAGATGGATAGGATAAACAAGCCTCAGAGCGACCTGATGTCAACCAGCCAGGCGTTCAGGGAGTATGGACAGGCGTGGGTGAAGAAGCTGCTTGAGGCGAAGGCTCTCAGAGTAGTCCGCCACGGAAACAGGAAGATGCTATCTCGCGCGGAGATGGAGAGAGTCAAGGCCAAGGAGAATACGGCGGCGAGGCTGCTGATCAGAAAGAAGAAGGAGGGCTGCTGATGGAGGAGATGGGGGTTCTGACGAGAATGGAGGTCGAGAAGCTGATGAAGAAGGCGTCGAGGCAGAGGGCAAGGGTGATCAGAGAGCTGATGGAGAAGGTGGCGGCGCTGGAGGTAGGGCAAGAGCATTATCAGCATTTTCTATCTTCCCTCCCGAAGGTGGACGAGTTGAGGAGTCTCGCTAACGGGCTGAGTCCTGACATGGACTTCAATGTGTTTGAAACGATTAACGGATACCGATTCATCCGTACCAGATAAACGCCGAGAGGCGCCTTGAAGAAACCATAATGGAATCGTTTTGATTAGTACAATGCACAGGCTGGAGGTGCTTGGCAGTGCTTCCAGTCGCCAAAGCGCCCATAGTATGAAACTGGTTAAACTGAGTAATTTTAAAGGGGTTGAGGGGCGCGCCACATCATACGGCTCTGGACAAGTCTGTGAAAAACGGGAAGCCATAAGCGATCCAAGGTATCCCTGACTGATGGAAAGACATCGCCCTGGGTGGCCTGATCCCTGCCCTGGGAGCCAAGGAAAAATATCTAAAATGTCTCTAATTATGTCTAAGAATGTCTCTAAGGAAGACCTCAGGAAGGTCAACATCATTTACAAGGCTGTGATGCTTACAGGAGCTGCAGCGCTGGCGGTAGGAGCATTGCTCTATAATCATGGACACATCTTCACGGCTATGCTATGGGCTGCCTACGCTTTGTCAAGCGAGTTTGTAGTAAAGGAGGATAGAGGAATTTGTTATGAATAGGTATGAAGCACGCGAGTTTATTTAGCGGAATCGGAGGTCCGGAAGTGGCGGCTGCAATGCTCGGATGGGAGAATGTTTTTCATTGCGAGATAAATCCTTTTGGCAGAGCTGTGCTGGATTATTGGTTTCCAAATTCAAGAAGTTATGACGACATCACAAAGACCGACTTCAAGCAATATCGAGGACAAATCGATGTCCTCACAGGAGGATTCCCTTGTCAGCCTTTTTCCTACGCAGG
>JAEIGA010015003.1_pt1 | contig 11799 bp, 8 predicted proteins | sample 9270691 | NCBI WGS metagenome assembly JAEIGA01 (sample SAMN17057246, study PRJNA624740) | gut metagenome | biome: biome; isolation source: fecal sample | host: Bos grunniens | place: China: Xizang | collected 2019
AGAAAGTCGTAGAACGGACATTGACCGTCCACGAGCCAGCCACTACCCTCTTTGCGGGCGATGATATCCGGTTCTTCGGTCTCATCGGAAATGGTTCCCACAAGGCCCTCAAGGATGTCTTTGTGGGTCACGATGCCCTGGAAGACTCCGAATTCATCACAGACAAGGCCATAACCCACCTGTTTCTCCTGCATCTGTTCCAAGACTTTGTACACGTCGGTGTATTCGTGAAAATATTGGGCGGGACGTACGATGTCTTCCAAACGGAAGTCAGGTTCATCCAATTTGCCGAAGAGCTCTTTCAGGAAGACCACCCCGAGGATGTTGTCCAAACTATCGTCTCCTACCGGATATACTTCAAAGAGGTTTTCTTTCACCAGATCAGAAATCTGATCCGCATTCATTTCCTTTTCGATCCAGACAATCTCGTTACGGGAGGTCATGATCGACTCAACTTTGCGGTCTCCCAACGAGAAAACGCGTTCCACGATGTCCTGTTCCATTTCTTGGACCGAACCGTCCTCGGCTCCTTCCGCAATCATGGACTTGATTTCTTCCTCCGTCACAATCGGTTCCTCTTCACGAATGCCAATGATCTTTACCAGCAAGGCCGTGCTTTGGGTCAGGATCCAGACAAAGGGAGCGGTCAACGTGGACAGGAATTGCATCGGACCGGCCACCACCTTGGCGATGCGTTCCGAGTAACTCATTCCAATGCGTTTGGGTAGGAGTTCGCCCAGAATCAACGTCAGGTAGGTCACCAGCACCACGATGATGGTTTGGGCCACACCCAAGGCATAGGCCTCACCCATTCCCCAACGCAGAAGGACGGCTGCAAAATCGTCGGCAAATTTGTCACCGGAGTAGAGACCTGTCAGGATACCGATCAAGGTGATGCCAATCTGCACGGTGGAAAGAAAACGATCCGGCTCTTCGGCCAGGCGCAGGGCCCGTTTGGCAGAGGCACTGCCCTTCTTGGCTTCGGCGGTCAGGCTGGATTTCCGGGCGCTGATCATGGCGATCTCGCTCATCGAGAAGAGGCCGTTCAAAAGAATCAGAATGAGTATAATTATCAATTCCATAGTCACTACAATAGCCGACAAATGTAAGAAAAAAAACCAGGTTGCTCAAAAATACATACCTTTGTCAAAAAGAACCCCTGTATGCGTACCATTCTTCGCTATTTTCTTTTGATTACCTGCTGGAGCAGTTGTCTGCTTGCAGGTGCCTCATCTCCCTTACATGCACAAAATCAACCATCTATGAAACAATTAGTTGTACCTACCCTCCCCGAATTGGGCAACCTGTCAGCCGACGCATTGAAGACCCGATTCCAAAGCCTGCCGGCACAAGCCCTGGACTGCCTCAACTGGGCAGAAACCTTCCCTTATGCACCCGAGACCACGTTCCGCATCGCTACCGACGGGAAGAGCCTGTACATTTATTACGAGACCTGTGGAACTGGGCTGCGCGCCGTGGCCCTCGAAGACAACGGCAAGGTCTGGGAAGACAGCTGTGTGGAATTTTTTGTGCAAGTGCCCGGACAAGACTGCTACCGCAATTTTGAAGTAAACTGCATCGGTACGCTGCTTGCATCACAAAAAACGCCCGGATCGGAATCCAAGCGTTTTACTCCGGAGGAACTGGCAAAAATCCAACGTTACCCTTCGTTGGAGCACAAGGCCATCGATTTGCCGGAAGGCGAATATGCGTGGAACATGCTCCTGGTCATTCCGTTGGAATGCCTTGGCTTGACCGAACTCCCCGAAACCCTGCGGGCCAATTTCTACAAATGCGGGGACAAGACCAGCCGGCCTCACTACGTAAGTTGGAGTCCGATTTCGAACCCGAAACCGAACTTCCACTTACCGCAATATTTTGGTGAACTTCGCTTTGAATAGCGAAGTTTTTTTTGCTCCCTGAGGGACTATTTGAGCTCCTGGAGGTAGGGATAGCAAGCCAAGTAATCGGTTGCCGGTACCAGGCTTTCTTTCACCGAACGGGGGGAAATCCAACGCAGGAGGTTTTGTTCTCCACCCGCCTTGTCGTTGGTACCGGAAGCACGGCCACCGCCAAAGGGTTGGTGGGCCACTACGGCTCCCGTCGGTTTGTCGTTGATGTAGAAGTTACCGGCAGCATTCTTCAGACGGTCGGCAACGGCTTGTACGGCCAGACGGTCGCGACCCAGCACCGAACCGGTCAAGGCATAGGGAGAGGTCGTATCACACAATTCCACGGTAGCGTCCAGTTGTTCGTCGTCGTACGGATAAACGGTCAACACCGGACCGAAAATTTCTTCCTGCATGGACTTGAACTTCGGGTTGGTGGTTTCAATCACGGTCGGATGCACAAAGTAGCCGACGGATTTGTCGTATTGACCACCGAGGACGATGCGGGCGTCTTCCGCAGTGCGGGCATATTCGATGTAGGACACAATGTTGTCGAACGAAGTCTCGTCGATGACGGCATTGATGAAGTTCGTCGGATCACACACATCGCCGATCTTGACTTCTGCGGCCATTGCCTGCATGCGTTGCAGCACGTCGGGCCACAAGGTCTTCGGCACGTACATCCGGGAGGCCGCCGAACATTTTTGGCCTTGGAATTCAAAGGCTCCGCAAAAAGCGGCTACGGCCACTTCCTGGGCTGCTGCGGACGGGTGTACAAAGATAAAGTCCTTGCCCCCGGTTTCCCCCACGATGCGCGGGTAGGATTTGTAGGTTCCCAGGTTTTCTCCGATTTGTTTCCAAAGGTGGTTGAAGGTCTTGGTGGATCCGGTGAAGTGGACACCGGCAAAGTCCGGCGAAGCCAGGGCTACGTTGCCAATGACCGAGCCCGGTCCACAGAGGAAGTTCACGACGCCCGCCGGCAATCCGGCCTCTTCGTACAACTTCATCAGGTAGTAGTTGGAAAGGATGGAAGTCGTTGAGGTCTTCCAAAGGGTGGTATTTCCCATCAACACGGGTGAGAGATTCAGGTTGGAAGCAATGGCCGTAAAGTTGAACGGGCTGACTGCCAACACGAAACCTTCCAACGGTCGGTATTCAATGCTATTGATTTGGGTATTGTTGGACTTGGGTTGGCGGGTATAGATCGTGCTCGCATACGAGACGTTGTAACGCATGAAGTCGATGGCTTCGCAAGCTGAGTCAATTTCTGCTTGGTAGATGTTCTTGCTTTGGCCGAGCATCGTTGCGGCATTCAAGACCGCACGGTATTTGGTAGCCAGCAACTCGGCGGCCCGTAAGATGATGGAACAACGCACACGCCAAGGGGTCTCTGACCAGATTTTGTGGGCTTCCATAGCCGCATCAATGGCCATCTGCACTTCTTTTTCGCCAGCTTTGTGGTAGGTCGCCAATACGTGGTTGTGGTCGTGCGGGCACACAACTTTGCCGATGTTTCCGGTACGGATTTCTTTACCGCCAATGATGAGCGGAATATCCAGGACGGTATTGCGTTGGCGTTCCAGTTCGGCCTCCAAAGCCACACGTTCCGGCGATCCTTTCAAATACGATTTGACCGGCTCGTTCGCCGGCAACGGAAACGTAAAAACTGCATTGTTCATAGTCTTTCTTGTATTTTTTGAGTGAGTAATCTAAGATTTTAGCCCTTTGAGGTAGGCGTCGATGGCAGCCGCAGCTTTCCGGCCAGCTCCCATCGCAAGGATGACCGTGGCCGCTCCGGTCACGGCATCGCCCCCGGCAAACACGCCCGGAACGGTCGTAGCACCGTCTTCATCCGCCACGAGGCAGCCCCAACGGTTGACTTCCAAGCCTTCTGTCGAAGAGGCAATGAGGGGATTGGGGGAAGTACCCAAGGACATGATGACCACGTCCGCCGGTATTTCACAGAAGTCATCGGGTACGGCAACAGGACGGCGACGGCCGGACTCATCCGGTTCACCCAAGGTCATGCGCTGGCAACGCAGGGCTCGGACCCATCCCCGTTCGTCTCCCAGGACTTCCACCGGATTGGTCAACAATTCAAAATGGATGCCTTCTTCCTTGGCATGGTGCACTTCTTCTTTGCGGGCGGGCAATTCCTGTTCGGTACGGCGATAGACCACAGTCACATCGGCACCCAGGCGCAGAGCAGTACGGGCCGCATCCATCGCCACGTTTCCACCACCCACGACGGTCACACGACGACCGACGTAAATCGGGGTATCGGCATCCTGGCGATAGGCCTTCATCAGGTTGTTGCGCGTCAGGAACTCATTGGCCGAAACGACACCGTTGCGGTTTTCTCCGGGGATGCCCATGAACTTTGGCAGGCCGGCTCCCGAACCCAGGAAGACCGCTTGGAACCCTTCCTGACCCATCAGGTCCTGCAAGGTCAAGGTCCGACCGATGACCACGTTGGTTTCAATTTTGACTCCCAACTGCTTCAGGTCCTCGATGGCCGGTGCCACCACTGTTTCTTTGGGCAAGCGGAACTCCGGAATACCGTAGGTCAACACACCTCCCGGTTCGTGCAAACTCTCAAAAATGGTCACGTCATAACCGGTTTTGGCCAGGTCGGTGGCACACGCCAGGCCGGCAGGACCACTGCCCACCACCGCCACGCGATCGCCGTTCAGCGGTCGGCGTCCTGCGCAGGAAATCGACTCGCGGCGGCTGGTGTCCGCCACAAAACGTTCCAGTTTGCCAATGGCCACAGGCTCGCCTTTGCGTCCGAGGACACAGGAGCCTTCGCATTGGATCTCTTGCGGACAAACGCGACCGCAAATAGCGGGCAACGAACTGTCTCTGGCGATGACCGAGGCCGCGGTGGCCACATCGCCTTCCGCCAACGCCCGGATGAACTCCGGAATGGCAATGGAGACCGGGCACGCCGCTACGCAGGCTGGTTTGGGGCAGTCCAAACAACGGGAAGCCTCACGACGGGCTTCGCTCAGGTCGTAACCGAGGCACACTTCCTCAAAATTGCGGGCCCGTTGCGCCGGGTCCTGCTCGCGTACCGGGACGCGGGGAATCTTATTACCGAGTTTTCGTTCCATGTTCCAGTCGACATTGATGGTCCGCTTCTACTTCTTGGGTCTTGTACATGCCCTGACGTTGGATGGCTTCGTCGAAATCCACGTCGTAGGCATTGAATTCCGGTCCATCCACGCAGGCAAATTTGGTCTTGCCGGCAATGGTCACCCGGCAGGCGCCACACATACCCGTTCCATCCACCATCAGGGTGTTCAAACTCACCACCAACGGAAGACCGAAGGGCTGGGTGGTCAAGGCTACGTATTTCATCATCACCATCGGTCCGATGGCAACGGCTTGGTCGTAGTGTTCTCCGGCGGCAAGCAGTTCCTGCACCTTGCCGGTCACCAGACCCGGATAGCCGTAGGAACCGTCATCGGTACAAATGAACAGACGGTCACACACAGCCTGCATCTCTTGTTCGAAGATGACGTAATCCTTGCTCTTGGCTCCGAGGACCACATCCACCTTCACACCCCGTTCGTGCAGGTACTTTACCTGCGGATAAACCGGAGCGGTTCCCAACCCGCCTGCAACGAACAAAAAGCGTTGCTCGCGCAGGGTTTCCAAGGGTTCTTTGACGAACTCTGAGGGCTGGCCCAGGGGGCCAACCACATCGGTGAAGCACTCCCCGACTTCCATGTCGCAGATGCGGCGCGAGGAGGCACCGACAATCTGGGTGACGAGGGTGACCGTGCCCCGTTCCGGGCTGTAGTCACAGATGGTCAACGGAATGCGTTCGCCCAAAGCGTGGGTCCGAACGATGAGGAACTGTCCGGGCAAGGCCGAGGCAGCGATGCGGGGCGCTTCCACTTCCATGCGGACAATCAACGGATTGAGTGCTTCTTTGGTCAGGATTTGGAACATAGAATTTCCAGGTCTAAGGGTTCACAATTGGGTTACAAAGTCAGGTCGCTGAAGCTACCGAAGGTATAGCCTTGACGTTTGAGTTTGCGGATCATTTCCGGCAAACGTTTGTACAAAGCGTCGGTACGGCTTTCTTGCACACCGGGGTGAATGAGGATGATGGCTCCGTTCAAACCAGCTTTGCTTTCAAATTTGTACAAAGCCTCAATCAGACGGTCCGAACTGCGGTAGTTCGGCATGTCCGGTGTGGTATAGTCAGCATTGGTGGCAGTGCCCGGAGTCAGGTTGATGACGTTCATACCCAAAGATTCCAAAGCAGCCACAGACTCTGCATTGTAGTATTCGTAAGGAGGCAATACCCAGGTTGCCTTTTCTGCCGGCACACCGAAACGCGCCAGTTCTTTCAAGTTCGCCACCATGTCGGCTTGTACTTCCTCAAAGGAAACCAAAGAGGAGTCGCGTTGGCCCCAAGGTGCGTACAGGAGGTGACGGTCCGAGTGACCGCTCACGTAGTGACCTTCTGCGATGATGCGTTCGATCAAAGCTTTGTGTTCTTCCATACGCAGGCAGTTACCGGTCAAGAAGAAAGAACCTTTGATTCCTTGGCGGTCGAGGGTCTTGAGGACACTTTCTCCACCGTTGAACAAAGAGTCGGCAGAGAACACCAGGTAAATTTTCTTTTCATCGGGATTGACGCGGATGGTCGCACCGTAGGTATCTTTCACGAGTTCGGTCTTCTTCAAGGCCTTACCGTGCGCTTCGCGGTTGGCCCAATAATAGGTCAGACCTGCGGTACCGTCCATCGTCGGCTCGTTGCTGGCGTAGTCGCCCAAGTCGTCGTGGTACACTGCGATACCGTTGTTCAGGATTTCAAAAGCATCCGGTTTGGTCAAGGATTCACCCGCTCTTTCCAGGAAGACGTCGCGGTACACAGGACCGTCCACCAGACCGCCCGGGGTGCTGTCGCCCACGAGGTAATACGAGGTGTGCGGTTCTGCCGGGAAGTCGTAACCAATCGGAGCGCCCACGATCATGGAAGTACCCCACGGGTTGCAACCCAACAACCAGTCACGCAAAGCGGCTTCCATCTCCATAAAAGAAGTATCGCCGGTGAGTTCGTGGTACAAACGGGCTTGGGTGATGGCCGCTGACGTCAAGTTGTTCGAGCACCAGATGAACGGAATACCGTTGATAAAGGGATCGTTGGCGGCGCGGTCTTTGATCGCTTGCAAACCTTGGCGCATGAATTCTTGGTATTTGGCGCGAATTTGTTCGTTGCCGGATTTGGCCAGGTAGAAGTGGCCCAAATTGATGAAGGGATAGTATTGGTAGTGGCGTCCACGGCCCAATTCCATCCAGGGAGTGATCGGCTCGAGCTCGCCCCAGTAGTCGGCTTGTTTGAACCAGCGTTCTTCGCCCGTGTATTCAGCCCAGGTAGCAGCAGCCAATTCGATATCGTCAACGTAAGTATCTTCTTCGTAGAAATAAGGAGAGATGGTGCAGGCGGTTTGGGTGTTACCCGGTTTTTCGAGGGCAAACTCGTACGCATCCAACGATTTGGCACGCATCACGTCAGCAAAAGCAGGGTCGATGTCACGGAAGACTTCGGAACCCAAAGCAAAGGTTGAGGAGAATTTACCAGCAGTCGAAGAAACACCGGTGGTGCGGTTGATGTATTTGGACAAACCTTGGGGTTCTCCGGTCACAAAGTACACGGGACGACCGGTACCCGGACCCCAACCGTAATCCACTTGGTCGGTTTGCGGCAAACGGAAACCGGCATGGTCGCGGTCGTCAGCCAATTGGTTGAACATCACGCGGTGTTCCGGGTTCATCTTCACGAGCCATTCCAATCCCCAACGGGCTTCATCCAAAATGTCGGGAATGCCGTTGTGGCCCGGACGGCCATTCGCCAGGTACTCATCGAGGAAGACGGATTTGTCTTCTTGTTGTACGTAGGCAAACATCAGGTGATAAGCAGTAGTTGCCGAAGTGGTGGTGTATTGCAAATAGTCGGTAGCATCGTGCCAACCACCGGTTACGTCAATCTTTTCACCGCTGCGGGTCGGGTGATCCACGATGTAGCCGTCGTGTTGGTGGCAGAGTTCTCCGGTGTACGGGTTGTCACCACAACGTTGTTGGCGCAGGTACACCAACATAAAATCCGCCAGGCCGTCGTACACATCGGGGCCGATACGGAACGAAACACTCTTTGTCTGACCGCAACGGATGTAGTAACCACCCGGGCGGGTCACGGACGAGAAGTCCAAACGGTAGGCACGGTTCAGGCCCCAACGCGAAGCATTGGCGGGCTTGCCCTCTCCCCTAAAAACAAGACGGTCGTCCGAAGCATCGTACACTTCGAACGATCCGTCTACTTGATCCATTGACAAATACACAGCGACTTTGATGTCATCGGGCAAATACCCGAGGTTGTTTACGCGCACCCACGACTGAGCCGAAAGGGTGAAAGCAGTCGCCAGTAAGAAAAGTCCTAAGAAAAACACCTTACGCATGCTAATTACTTTTTAAGATTAGATGCGTGAAGATAGGCATTATTTTTCAGATTCTTTTTGTTCCGGTTTGATTTCTTCGGCCTCGTAGCCCAATTTTTCGATGGCTGCTTCCAAAGCTTGCACATCGGTCTTCTTGGGTTGGTATTTGAACCATACGGTTTGGGTAGCCAAGTCCACTTTCAGATCCTTCACACCTTTTACAAAAGGAAGTTTGGCTTCGAGTTTGGCTTTGCAACCTTCGCAGTCAATCGCTACGGAGAAGGTTACTTCTGCTTCTTTTTGCTTGTCATTTTTCGCATCCACGTTTACGCAGCATACAAGGGCAAACAAGCACAAAGCCCACATTTTCAACATTGCTTTCATGGTATTATTGGAGTTTTATTGTTTGTTATTTCCACAAAGTAAAACGCAGACCGGCGTACACCTTGATACCCATGAGCGGTCCCCAGATTACGCTGGAGTTGAAGTCCGCACCGTAGGGGTTGGCGGCATCAATGATCGGGTTCTTTTGTTTGTAGTTGGTCAGGTTTTCTGCACCCACGTACACGTCCACAGAGCTGAATTTGCGGGTGATTTGGGCGAAGAGCATCGGATAAACGGGCGAATAAGCCGACTCACCCGCCTTCACAGCGAAGTCCGGCAAACGGGACGGACCGTTGATTTGTGCTGTAAAGTCGAAGGTCCAGATGTTCATCCGGGTAGCGTATTGCAAGTTCAACACTCCTTTGTAACGGCTCACCAACGGGCGTTCCACCAGACCGCGGTCACGCAAGGTCACTTTGGAGTCGGTGTAACGGAAGGTTGCCAAAATGTTGAAACGTTCGATCGGATAGATGGAGAAGTCCACTTGGTAGGTGTTGGTGTACGAACGGGGGTTCACCAGGTCACTCAAGTTATAAATCCAGGTTTCACCGGATTGCCATTCTTGATCCACGATGACTTGTTCCACAAACTGGCTGCGGAAGTAATCGAAACTGATGTAGGCACTTTCGTCATAGCCCCAAGGCAGGTAACCGGTCAAGTTACCGCCGTAGGTCCACGCATCTTCGATGCCCAGGAACGAAGCATCGGTCTGCGGTTGAGCCGGAGCGCCGAAACGCACCAGACGACCGGTGGACATCATTCCCAAGTTGTCCACAATGACGTTGGACGAACGGAAACCACGTCCCCCCGAAGCACGGAGGATCAACGCATCGGTAAAGGCATATTTCACGTTGGCACGCGGAGAGAACAACCAGCCGTGCAAGTTGTTGTAGTCCGCACTGAAGTCCACCACAGCGGTCAGTTTTTCTCCCAAGGAGTAGGTGTATTCACCGTACACACCGATTTGGTTTTCTTCACGGCCGAGGTTGTATCGTTGACCGCGGATGCTTGCTGAAACCACGTCGTCCAAGGTCTCGTCAAACAAATCGTATTGGTTGCGGATACCGAAGGTGAAACGGTGACTGTCGTTCGGAATGTCCTGGTACATGATGTTCAAGAACGCCGAGTTTTGGTTACCGAAATGGTGGCGGTTACCAAATCGGGAGTCGAGTTTGTGGTAGGTGTAGTCCCCAACCACAGCGATGTTGCGGCTGTTTTCCGCATTCAACGGCACACCCACCTTGAAGAAACCGCTCACACCTTCGTTGACGATGTGTGAACCCCAAGGACGTGCTTCGGTCGGTTCTACCTGCGTATCCGGATCATAATCCATCATACCACCGATACGGTCATCCTTCAAAGCGCGGAAACCGAAACGGATCTGCATACCGCTCTCATCGTAGTACAACCAACGGTTGCCGATGTTGAATTGCAAGGTCTGGGGTTCGTCGCGGAAGCCGTCTTTGTTGGAGTCGTGGGACATCGGGTCGGTTGATACGTGGCCCATCATCACGGTGCTCCATTTTTCGTTCAATTGCAACGACGAAGCGATGTTGGCTTCGGTACGCAACATATCACTCAAGAAGAGGTTGATGAACAAAGGCTGTTCGGCCGTCGGTTTGCGGTGTTCCATGTTGATTTGTCCGGTAATTGCCTCAACACCGTTGATCACAGACGAGGGTCCTTTGGCGATCTGGATACTTTCCAACCATTGGCCCGGGATGTACGACAAACCGAAAGGAGAGGCCAGACCACGCATCACGGGACGGTTTTCATCCAACATCTGGGTGTAAATGCCGGAGAGACCCAACAAACGGATTTGTTTGGCACCGGTGATTGCATCGGAATAACCGACGGTCACACTGGCTGAGTTTTCAAAACTTTCTGCCAAGTTGCAGCAGGCCATCTTACAAAGACCCGCCGCGGTAATCACCTCCGTTTTCACCGGAGTGATGCGGGAGAGGTAGTTGCCTTCTTGTTTGGAAACCACCACGGCTTCTGCCAATTCGTTGATACCGGTCAAGTGGAATTCCACGTAGGTCATGCCGGGTTGCACCACAACGGTATCGCGGGTATAACCGATGGCCGTAGCGACCAAGGTAGCATCGTTTTCTTTGACATGCATGAATTCAAAAGCTCCGTTTTCGTCGCAATCCATGTAGGTTCCGGATTCCAACCAATAGACTGAAGCAAAGGGCACGGGTTCTTCCTTGCCGGAAAGGGTGGACGCAAAGACCACACCTTTCAATGATTGCACACGTTGTCCAAACGCCGGTACAACCATCACCAAGCCCATCAGGGCCAGCAAAATGCGAGTATGTAATTTCATAAATGGGTAATTTTCAGGTTTTTATTTACAATAACGATTCATCTTTCTGTTTCAGGTCGCAGAGACCCGGGAACAAAAAGACTACAAACGCCATTGTCCGGACCGGGCCTGCACCCGATCCCCGCTCACAATGAGCCCGTCCGATGGAGAGAAGTCTGACGGCAGTGAAAGGGAATGTTCCCACACCGGCAACGCCAGTTCTTGCGGACAAAGATGGATTCCAAAAGACAAGAAGTGGTTCCAGACCGGAACATCTTCACCCCGTTGAGCGAGGCAATCCGGCAGAAACTGATAGACTTCTGTGTGGCAGCAACCGGAGGCCTCAACGCCGTACTCAGCGGACGTTTGTTGTGCTTCGTGCACGTGGCCACAGTCTTCGGTTTCTTCCAACAACAAAGCAATGCGGGTCTGTCCCTGGCAGCAGGTATGGCGGCTGAAGCCGATGCCGGTCACGACATAGACAAGCAGCAAGAGGCTGACAAACAAGACAGAACTGACGCGTTGCAACATTTTCTCTAAATTTAGGGAGCAAAGAAAAGAAAAACATTCTATATTTGCAAATAGCATAAAACTAGTAACGTTATAGCAATTACCTGCTCTATGAAATTTCTCAAAACTTTTCTGGCTTCCCTCACCGGAACCATCGCCGCTATGTTTGTGGCATTTCTCCTTTTGTTTGTGGTTGTAGGATCTCTCCTCAGCTTGGGTTCTAGTGAACCGATCGTTCCGGAGAAGGCCGTTCTGA
>JAEIGA010015004.1_pt1 | contig 11799 bp, 11 predicted proteins | sample 9270691 | NCBI WGS metagenome assembly JAEIGA01 (sample SAMN17057246, study PRJNA624740) | gut metagenome | biome: biome; isolation source: fecal sample | host: Bos grunniens | place: China: Xizang | collected 2019
TGCTCAAAACCTTGTTCTTGCAAAGTAGGGATAACACTTTTCATAAAAAACGAGCCCCAGCCTTTTTTTTGCGCTTCCGGTGCTAAATAAATTTGATTTAATATCAAAGTGTTTTCGCTGTACTTAGGATCTTTCAGGTAATGGATTTTTCTTTGTCTGGAAATAGTCCAACCATCCAAAAAGCCGTGTTCGTCTTCAACGGCTTCAAGATTTTTAATATTTCTGTAATCTTTTGGAATTTCATTAAGACGCATAACACCGCAAACATTTTCACCGTTGTACAACACAAAGATAAAAGGTTCTTGCCCTTGTTTTTGTTTTTCAGCCCAATTTTTAAGCTTTTTGATAAAAGAGCCTTTGGTATAAAGCTGCATTTCCGCACTGCTCTTATATTGTCTTGAAAGCTCGTTATACGAGCGCATGTATATGTCAGCCAACGGCAAAATTTCTTTGACACTTCCTGAAAATTTTTTTACCTGCAACATTTTGCTAAATCCTCAATCAAAAAATATTGTAAAACATATACTATGCGGTGTTTTTTTTGTCAAGTATTTGACTAAAAATAAACATTGTTTAAATGTTATGTATATAGCCTTTTTTCTTGCGCTGATTTTTTTTAGATGCTAAATATATTACATACGAAAATAAAAATTATAGAGATAAAAATGACAATAGAAGAACTGATTGAAAATTTTGAGTTTTTGGATTCTTGGGAAGACAAATATAAATATATTATTGAACTTGGCGAAAAGCTTGAAGTCCTGCCCGAACACCTTCATACACAAGAGTGGCAGGTAAAAGGATGCCAGTCACAAGTTTGGTTAGTACCTCACAAGCAAAACGACGGAACAATACATTTTATCGGCGATAGTGACGCCATGATTGTTAAGGGTTTAATAGCTATCGTTTTGATGATATATAATAATTTAACCTCAGATGAGATAAAAAAACTTGCAATTAACGATATTTTTGCTTCAATAGGATTACAAGAGCATTTAAGCCCTTCGCGTCGAAACGGTTTAGAAGCTATGGTCGAAAAAATTAAGCATTATGCGGATGTTTTATAACTAAAGGTTTTTCTTCATGAACATACACGAGTATCAAGCAAAAAAAATATTGAGTGAATATGGTATCAAAATACCTGACGGTATGATTGCTTATACTCCCAAAGAAGTAGGACTGGCCGCTGAAAAAATTTCCAAAAGAGGACCTTGGGTACTGAAAGCGCAAATACATTCAGGCGCTCGTGATAAAGGATATTTTATTGAAAAATATTCGGGAAAAGATGGCGGAATTCGGTTTATTAAATCAAAACACCACTTATATGAAAATGCTGAGCAAATGCTTGGTTCTACACTGATTACGGTTCAAACAGGACCTCAAGGCAAAAAAGTCAGTCGCGTTTATGTCGAGAAATTTATCAGAACCGAAAAATGTTTTTATATGGCCATTGCAATAAATACAATGACAGCCGATTTAACTCTGATAGTTGCGCCTCTGCATTATCGTGATATTATAAAAGTAGCATTAAATCATCCGGAAAAAATCTTAAAAATAAAACTTGATATGAATGCCAAAATTAAACCGCAACAAATACAAGAGGTTATGGAATTTTTAAAACTTCCGTCTCGTTCAGCCAAGCATTTGGAAGATTTGATTAACGGAACGCATCAGGCCTTTTTGAAAACAGATGCCTCAATGATTGAAATAAATCCTGTGGGTTTGCTGAAAAACGGTCAATTGATAGCTCTTGATTCAAAAATTTCAATCGATGATTATGCCTTAAATCGTCAGCCGGAGCTCTTAAAATTTAATGATGAAAGTGAAGCGTCGGAACGCGAACTTCAGGCTTCTAAATACAAGTTTACATATAGTGAATTTGACGGTTCGGTAGGCTGTATCGTTAACGGCGACGGTATCGCTTTGGCTGCAATGGATATGTTGCGCAATCGTTCGCAAGGAACAGCTTGTTTTATCAATGTGAAAGGTGGTGTTGATAAAGATAAAATAGCTTCCGGTATAAAAATAATTATGACTAACCCCAAGGTTGAAGGTATATTATTAAATATTTTGGGAGGTTTTGTCAGATGTAACCTGATTGCCGACGGTATCGTTTCGGCAGCTTCAGAGGTCGGATTAAATGTACCGATGGTCGTTCGTTTTGAAGGTACCAACAAAGATATGGCAAAAGAGATTTTGGAAAATTCTAGACTTCCGGTAATTTGGGCCGATACAATGGAAGAATCTGTTGAAAAATTGGTTCAAGCAATGGAGGAGGCTGCATAGATGTCTATTTTTGTAAATAAAAACACCAAAGTTATTTGCCAAGGTATAACAGGTACTCAGGCTTCGTTCCATGTTCAACGCTCACTGGACTATGGTACAAAAATTGTCGGAGGTATCACCCCCGGAAAGGGCGGCAGTATGCACCTTAATTTACCGGTTTTTGATACCGTATCCGAAGCAGTTAAAGAAACACAAGCTACAGCCAGCGTTATGTATGTTCCGCCACAGGCTGTTAAAAAAGCTGTTCAAGAAGCGGTGGAAAATGAACTTGATTTGGTTGTAACCATTACCGATAGAGTTCCCTTAAAAGATATGCTTGAAATAAAGGCAATGCTAAAGGGAGCGAAAACTAAGCTTATCGGTCCTAATACTCCGGGAATTATCACGCCGGAAGAGGCTCGCTTGGGGATTTTTCCTGAGAATATTCACAAAAAAGGCGATATCGGTGTCGTGTCCCGATCATCAACCTTAACCTATGAAGCGGTATTAGAAATAAATAGAGCCGGTATGGGACAAACCTCAGTAGTCGGCCTTGGTGATGATGTCTTAATTGGTATAGATTTTGTAGATGTGCTGACAGCCTTTCATGCTGACAAAAAGACCAAAGCAATAGTTATGGTCGGACAGCTTAATGGTGGTTTTGAAGAAGCCGCTGCCGAATGGTATAAAAGTATTCCCAATAAAAAGCCTGTTATTGCTTTTGTCGCCGGAAACGCTGTTCCTTTCGGACATAAAATGGGATACGCCGGAGATATTCTTACTAAAGGTAATATATCTGTTTTGGATAAAAAAGATATACTTGCAGCTGCCGGCATTACGGTTGTAAATAATGTAAACGATATCCATACTGAATTGGCCAAGCTTAAATGAGCTTTATAAAAGACATCATAAATTTTATATTACCTCCGCGATGTATGGTATGCGGCAAAGTTCTTGATAAAGACAAGGGACTTTGTGATGAATGTATATCTCAAATAGAATTCCTAAATCATGCAATATGTCGACGCTGCGGTTATCCGATTGTGGAAGCAGGGGAAGGATTATCTGAAAAGTTAATTTGCGGCAATTGTATAAAATCAAAGCATCATATCCCGTTTAGAATGTTGCGTTCAGCTTGTGTGTATGATGATTTTTCCAAAAAGTTGATTTTAGATTTCAAATTTTATGATAAAACCGATTTAGCACCGCTTTTAGCAAAAATGATGTATGTAGCCGGTAAGGATATTTTTGCTTCAGGCTTAGATATGATAATTCCGGTACCGTTACATTATACCAGATTGATAAAACGCCGTTATAATCAGTCGGCATTACTGGCTAAAGAATTGGGCAAACTCACCGGAATAAAAGTTGATTACAAAACACTGATAAAAAGGAAAATGACCAAAGCCCAAGTTGATTGCAGTGGCAAAGAAAGGCTTACTAATGTCAAAAATGCTTTTTATGTGAAATATCCTGATAAAATAAAAGGCAAAAGGATTTTGTTGGTAGATGATGTATTAACTACCGGAAGTACCTTAAATGAATGTGCTAAAGCTGTTAAATCAGCCAAACCGAAATCAATTGATGCCCTAACCGTGACTAGAGCAATATCTTAGATAAGCTCCAACATTTCTTGATAGTGTGCCATTGCCTGACGATATTTGGGGATATTGTTAAAAGATTTGTGTATGGATAAATATAAGGTTGCTTCTACATTGCACGGTATGTGCTCCAAATATACCAAATTACTTTTAGGTATAATCAGCGGAATTAAACAAATTCCTGCTCCATACTCAACCATATCCAAAAGAGCAATATTCGGATTTTTAATAAATTTTGTTTTTTTACAATTATCAATAAAATCGCAGTAGTTTTCATTTGCGTATGATTGATTCCGCCCGTCTAAGACAAGATGATTATTTTTAACATCATCAATATCACGCGGAGTTCCAAAGTTTGTCATATATTCCGAACTGGCAAAAAAACCGCAATGTATCTTGCGAGTATAAGGAATAATAAGACATTTTTCATGAGGCTTTGAAAAGCTTATTGCAATATCCCACTCATCCGTATGCAAATCAGGATTATCGGTAAATACGATAATATCTTGACTCGAAGCTTCATTAAGTGAGTTCACCGACAGATTTATGCCTTTTTCTAAGGCCAATCTGATATTGTTATTGTGAGTTGCTTTTTGTGATATTATGTATTTAATAAAGCTGTTTATACGATCAAACTTGATAATGATGGCAGTGCCTTCATCTGTTAAAAAAGTTCCATGACTATCACTGTATAATAAAGGAACTTGTAGAGCGTTTTGCAAATAGTCAATATAAAGATTTATGGTTTCAATCGAGGTCGCTAATTTTTGTGATGCGTTTCTCTTGTTTCTATAAAACGATATCGCCTTAAGGTAAAAAATTCCGCGTACATTTTTTATATCAAAAATATTTATTTTGTTGCTTCTGACAGTCCAATTTTCAATGTCTAAATTTTTTAATTTTGTGATGAGCTCATTTGCTTTAGAAGTCAAAAAACAACCATTTTTATGAGGTTCTTGCAGTTTTGCTCCGATATCATTTTCTAAAAAGTTTATATATTTTGTCAGGGTGTCAACTGATATTCCTATAACAGAAGCGGATAAACGCTTGCTCTTTGTCTTGTTTAACAATATAAGCAGCAAAAGTCCTTCAAGTCGTTGTAAATCTCGTTTATTCATTATTATTATCTTTCATGAAGTTATGCTTGCTATATATACTTATAGTTTAATAATAATATATAATCAAGCAAAAATTGAAAAAATAGAAATATAAAACAGTTGATAAAAGATATTGTTTGTAATATAACAGCTCATAATTAAGATAACGAGGCAAAAATGAAAGTAGAACTGTTTGATTATGAATTACCGAGAGAGCTTATTGCTTCACAACCGATAAGCCCGCGTCACGCATCGCGCTTGCTTGATTTGTCCGACGAAAACAAAATAACCGATCGGCATTTTTGCGATCTGCCGGACTTGTTAAAAGAAGGTGATATTTTGGTTTGCAATGACACCAAGGTTATTCCGGCGCGCCTATATGCTAAAAGAGGCGAAGCCAAAGTCGAGGTTACTTTATATCATCCCGAAGATATGCTCAATTGGTGGTCGTTTATCAAAAATGCCAAACGCCTCAAAGAAAATGATACGATTTATTTTTATAATGACAACATAAGTGCACAAGACTCAAAATTTAGCGCTACTGTCATAAAAAAGGATAGTGAAGACGGAGTGTTACTGCAATTTAATTGCAAAGACGAAGACCTATCCGAATATTTACAAATTTTCGGTTATATGCCGTTACCTCCTTATATCAAAAGAGAGCGCCCAGGCGAAGATTCTATATGGCATAAGTTTGATGATAAAGAAAACTATCAAACAATATATGCCTCGAAAGAGGGAGCTGTTGCCGCTCCGACAGCAGGTTTGCACTTTACACCGGAAGTCGTTTCCAAATTAAAAGAGAAAGGAGTTCGCCAAGTTTTTGTTACGCTTCATGTCGGTGCCGGAACATTTTTACCTATAAAAACCGACAATACCGAAGATCATAAAATGCACGCTGAATATGGTATAATATCTCAAGAAACAGCTGATATTATCAATCAAGCCAAACAAAAAGGAAACCGTATTATCGCTGTGGGCACAACTTCATTAAGATTATTGGAATCAGCGGCTGACGAAAAGGGAGTTTTACACCCGTTTGCCAAAGAAACCGATATTTTTATAACTCCCGGTTATAAATTCAAAATGATAGATATGTTGATTACTAATTTTCATCTTCCGAAATCAACTTTGTTTATGTTGGTGTCAGCCGTAGCCGGTTTAGATAGAATGCAAACCGCTTATGCTCACGCAATTAAACAAAAATACCGTTTTTATTCGTATGGGGACAGTTCTATCTTAAAATGCGTAAACAAAATTTAACTTTTCTTTGTTACAAATAAGCAAACAACAAAAAAAGAAAGGCCGGAAATTTGCGCATCCAACAAACATTGGAAAAATATGTACCGCTGATTAGCAATATGCTGATACCGGCGCTTATATATATTATTGCTTTGCTGTATTTTTTGGCCGCAAATGATTTTAACGCGTCATTAGGTATGTTTTTTCACAATGGCTTTTATGTCTTAAGTATATTAGGAATAATCATTCTCTTAAATTTTAATATAAACAGACATATGTTTTGTTTAATTGTCAATTTGATTGCCTATGTATTGATAAATCAGATAAAAAGAGAATATGGCGCAGAATTTGAGCAAACAATATGCTTTGGTTATTTAATGATACTACTGCCGCTTAATTTGTTGATTTTTTACATTTTGGGACGATTTCGTTTTTTAAGTGTTCGTTCACTGCAGTTAGTTATGTTAATATTATTGGAATACGGTATTGCCGATGTTTTGAACAAACACAATATAAATCTAAATATTTCGTTTTTGGGTGTAAACATACTGTCATGTTTCTTTTATTTTTTGCTCATATTGATTGCATTTATAAAATCTGTAAATTCTAATCGAAATTATGATTATACATTTATGTATGTCGCAATATCTACCGCAACAGGGCTTTATTTTGCCGAAAATTCTACCGGCTTGAGTATGTTCTTCTTTATCGCTCAACTTATAATTTTCATCGATTTGGTATATACCCTGACTTATAATCACTTTTATGACGAAACAACCGGTTTTTACAGTCGTAACTCGTATTTGCTTAAATCAAAACATTTTCCGTTCAAATATAATTTGGGAATTGTCAGTATTGATAATTATGACAAATTGCAAAAAACATTCGGTTACAAAAAACAAAAAATTCTTACAAATTTGATAGCCGAAGTTATCCAAGAACTAACCGCCGAAGAAGAAGTTTTTCGTTATGCCGCAGATCAATTCGTGGTGCTGTACAAGGATAAGGATAATAAAGAATCTTTTGCTCACTTGGATAATATTCGAAGGATTATTGCCGGTCTAAGCTTTAGCTGGTCAATAAAACAAAAGCCGATAAAATTGACCGTATCATGTAGCTTGGCCGAAAAAAAACGCAGTGACGCCAGTTCTATCGAAGTTTTGATGCGCGCGGACAAGGCTATGCAAAAAACCTTAAAATTCAGCCATAATGTAACTTCTCGCGGTTAGTGTTTTTTGTAGTTTTTTAACAGTAAGGCAACCCCAAGAATAACAAAAGGCAAAGACAACAACTGTCCCATTGTTATGCTGTTGAAGAAAAATCCTATATGCGCGTCCGGTTGTCTGAATTGTTCCATAGACATTCTAAATATTCCATACATTAAAACAAAAATTGCCGATATTGTACCGCTATGTGCTCTTATCGTCTTAAAACGCCACAGATAGTTTAGCAAAACAAACAGGATTAGTCCCTCGAAAAAGGCTTCATAAAGTTGAGATGGGTGTCTTGGTAAGTAGCCTCCGTTAGGAAATCTGACGGCCCAAGGCACATCGGTAACTCTTCCCCATAATTCATCATTAACAAAATTAGCGATTCGTCCCAAAAACATTCCTATCGGAGTGTACAAAGCGATTAAATCCGTAATTTGTAAAAATTTAAAATTATATTTTTTTACATATAACCACGAAGCCAGTATAACACCGCATATTCCGCCATGAAAAGACATTCCGCCTTTCCAAAGTTCCAAAATTCGCCAAGGCTTCAGCCACATTTCGCTTCCACCATAAAAAACAGCATAACCAAGTCGGCCACCGATGATTATTCCCAAAGTAATATAAAAAACCAAATCCTCAATATGTTGCGAAGTATAGCCCAGATTATATTTTTTGCTGTTACGAAGTATCAAAAACCACGCAATCAAAATACCGAATAAATATGCCAAAGAATACCATCTGATAGCTAATGGTCCGATGCTCAAAGCAATAGGCGAAATTTCCGGAAAAGGTAAGCCTGTCATATAAAAAACCTCTGTTTGCTAAACGAATTAAAAAACTTAATTAAAGAATAATTAATTTCCACAAATATATCCACATATAAAAAATAAAAAATTTTTTTTAATATCTAACTTTTTGATTTTTAAAGGATATTGTGTTTTTTATTTATCCACAGAAGTAAATATAGTGGAAAAAAACGACTCGGCGGTTGCAAATATTAAATGTCCAATGCAAGCTTGTTCATATGCAAGAGTAAAACTGTATATTTGGGAGTAATATAAGAATGCAACCGGCTCAGAATTTAGCCACAAATATAAATCCGATAGATATGGTCGAGAATATTTTTAGCGCCAAATCTTACGAGTTTGATCGTCGCAATATAAACGAAGTAGTTGTTGAAGTCCAAGGAAAGTGGACTAATATGTTATTGTTTTTTGCGTGGGAAGCGTCAATGAAATGCTTGCATATGTCTTGTTTGATGGATGTTGAAAACAAGATGGAAGATCGCTCAAAAATATTTGAATTATTGGCTTTGGTTAATGAAAATCTTTGGGTCGGTCACTTTTCATATTGGACTGAACAGAATATGCCGGTCTTTAAACATTCGGTGTTCTTAAATTATGAGGAAGAATTTTTTGAACACAAAATATCACAACTGATAGATATAGCGGTTAACGAATGTGAACGCATCTATCCGGTTTTTAAGGTAGTAATGACCAAGGGAATGGAGCCCAAGGATGCGCTTTATCCCATGATGATGGAAACAGTTGGTCAAGCCTAAGATTACGTTTAAAAAAAGAGCGTCTCTTTGGTAAAGAGAGGCTCTTTTTTTCTTGTCTGTTGACAAAGAAAGATTATTTGTGTTGCTCATGCCTTTGGTGTCGTTGCTTATAGTTCGGATGGTTAGACCGATATTTATCTTTGTCAACATAAGTAACATGACCTGTCGGAGGCAGAACTCTGGTTTCATTTGAACTAAACAGATTCCTCAAATGAGCGCGCAATTTCTTAACAATCTTTCTTACAAGATCTTTGCAAAATTTATCCATAATGGTAGATGATTTAAAGGGTTAATAATAAAAAAAACACTGCTTAGAACATAGCAGTGTCAATTTATTATTGCAATTATTTTTTTTTCTTTTTTGCTTTTCTTTCTTTTAACCAATTTTGGACATTATCGTTGTGCTCTTTTAATGATTTTGAAAAATTATGTCCTCCTTTGCCGTCAGCTACAAAATATAGGTAAGAGCTTTTTTGCGGATTCGCGGCAGCTTCCAGAGATAATCTTCCCGGATTGCAAATAGGTGAAGGAGGAAGTCCGTAATATTTGTAAGTATTATAAGGGCTGTTTATACTTAAATCTTTTTTTCTTAATGAGCGTCCCAAATCCTTTTTACCGAGAGTTATTGCATATATAACCGTCGGGTCTGTTTGCAACTTCATACCTTTTTTTAGTCTGTTTACAAAAACGGAGGCAACCAAAGAGCGCTCTTCATCGACAGATGTCTCTTTTTCAACGATAGATGCTAATGTGAGCAAATCATCCTTATTTTTTATCGGTATGTTATTATTGCGATTATTCCAAGCACTATCCAAAGCATTTTTCATAGCTTCCTGAGCCTGAATTATTATACTGTCTTTGCTATCGCCATACATAAAACTGTATGTTTCCGGTAATAACTCACCGTCTTTTACCTCAATGGATATCTCACCGCTTAAAAATTCTTCTTTATCAATAATATTTAACATTTGTGTCGAAGTTAAACCTTCGGGTAAAGTTATTTTACGATAAATGACATCGCCGTTTGCCAGCTTTTGCAAAGCCTCATGCATTGATGTTTCGGCCTCGAAAATATATTCGCCGGCCTTCAATTTTTTATCCAAGCCCATAAGTCTGGCCGCAATTTTAAACAACCATTTTTTATCAATAACTCCCGCTTCTTTCAACTTATCGGCAACAATAGAACTTCCGTTTCCTTTATTTATGATGACATGCGCGTTGGTTAAAAGCGTGCTGCTTCCATATATCCAGCCATAAACCTGCCATGTTACCAAAGCAAACAGCAAAGAGTAGATTACAATTATTTTTTTGACACTAGGATTATTCATATTTCTTTATAATCATACAAGAATTAGTACCGCCAAAGCCGAAAGAGTTTGACATAACAGCCTTAATATTTCGTTTTTTTGCTTTCAAAGGAACCAAATCTATCCCTTGGGCTTCTTCATCAATATCTTCCAAATTTATGGTCGGTGGGCATATTTGATCGCGTATGGCCAAAGTTGCAAAAATTGCTTCAATAGCACCGGCAGCCCCAAGCATATGGCCGGTTGCTGATTTTGTTGATGACATAGACAAGTTTTTAGTGTGTTCGCCAAAAAGCTCTTTGACTGCCTTTATTTCGCTGATATCACCCAAAGGTGTAGAAGTTCCGTGAGCGTTGATATAATCAATATCAGTTAAGTCAATATTGTTGTTTTTTGCCTTTGTAATAGCGGTTTTCATTGCTCTGAATGCACCTTCTCCTGACGGAGCAGTGATGTGGTAAGCATCAGAAGACATACCATATCCGGCAATTTCAGCGTATATCTTGGCTCCGCGTGCTTTGGCGTGTTCCAATTCTTCTAATACTATGGCAGCAGCGCCTTCACTCATAACAAAACCTGAGCGTCTTTTATCCCAAGGACGCGAAGCTTTTTCCGGTTCATCATTAAATTCGGCAGTAATTGCACGCATTTTAGAAAAACCGGCCAAGCCTAAACAATTTACCACAGCTTCCGAGCCACCGGCCAACATAATATCAGCGTCACCATCTGCAATAAGTCTGGATGCTTCACCAATGGCATGATTTCCTGTGGAACAGGCTGTTACACAAGCCAAATTTGGTCCTTTTAGGCCGAATTTAATAGATAAATTACCGGCAATCATATTGATAAGGCTGGCAGGAATCAAAAAAGGCGAAAGCTTTTTCATACCAAATTCGTTAAATGACAAAGCCATATCGTGAACAGTTTGCAGTCCGCCAAATCCCGAACCGATTAAAATACCGGCGCGTTGTTTATCTTCTTCGGAAAACTTCTCGGCATCCCAACCGGCATCTTTCAGGGCGTCACTTCCTGCGGCGATACCGTATAACAAAAATCGGTCATGGCGTTTGATGTCTTTTGCCGACATATAACGAGTGGGATCAAACATATTGTCATCTTCACCCCAATCAACCGTACCGGCGATTTTGACGGGAATATCTTTCAGATTTTCGCTATCTAATTTCTTTATACCTGATTTTCCGCTCAAGACATTTTGCCATATTTTTTCGACATTACATCCCAAGGGAGAAATAGCACCAATACCGGTAATAACAACTCTTCTCATAAGATATCCTTAAATAAAACCATTATAAACAAATGAAACTCGCCTTAAAGAACAGACGAGTTTCATAAACTTTCCTAAAGCCATACAGACTTAAGCATTCTTTGCAAGATAGTCGATTGCATCTTTAACAGTAAGAATTTTTTCAGCAGCTTCATCAGGAATTTCGCAACCGAATTCTTCTTCAAAAGCCATTACCAATTCTACTGTATCCAAACTATCAGCGCCCA
>JAEIGA010015005.1_pt1 | contig 11798 bp, 26 predicted proteins | sample 9270691 | NCBI WGS metagenome assembly JAEIGA01 (sample SAMN17057246, study PRJNA624740) | gut metagenome | biome: biome; isolation source: fecal sample | host: Bos grunniens | place: China: Xizang | collected 2019
AGAGCCTGTAGAAGAACCTGAAGAATAAAGATGGGTCTTTGGGGGACAACAATCTGCTGTATAGTAGTAGGAGGACATTATGGGGGTGAGTAATATTCTGCCGTATCTGCAAATGATCCTGAGCCTAGGCAATATTTGCATAATAGGCTATGCATTTGTGAGATTCATTGGTAAACCGCATAACACGCTTGAGGGCCGAGTGACCATGCTGGAAGTCAAGCAGCGTGAAGTTGAGCAATCACTGCATCAGGGAAATGATCGGTTCAGGGAACAGCATGACATCAATGAAGTCATCATCAGATCCACGCTGGCTTTGATTGAGTTTGAAATGCAGTACTGCATTGCTGAGCATAAGCCTATGTCAGCAGGCTTGGAAAAAGCTAAAGATGATCTTAATCATTTTTTATCTAAAAGATAAACAGGAGGGTAAGATATGGACAAAAATGTAGATGTGAACATGAGGCATATTCTATGAAAAAAGATGATATCATTCGAAAAATTACGTCAAGAAAATTGTGGATGTCCATTGCTTCATTTGTATCTATGCTCATCATTGCATCAGGAAAGAGTCAGAGTGAAGCAACCCAGATCTCGGCATTGATAATTTCCGGTGCAACTGTTATAGCGTATATCGTGGGCGAAGGCCTTGTTGATCTGTCGAATAAGGACGGTGATGATAATGGCGGTATCGAAATCTGAGATAAAAGCATTTATTCAAAAAATTTCACCGTATGCAATCAAAGCATATCGCCTGCAGGGAAAAGTTCTGCCGTCAATATGTATAGCAATGGCCTGTGTCGAATCCAGATATGGAACAGCAGGAAGTGCTAAATATCATAGTTATCTTGGTCAAAAAGTTGGTAGCGGGAAAACAGCCCTGAAATACTGGGGCGGTACATACTTTAACAGCAAGACATCGGAAGAGTATAAGCCAGGCATTTTGACAGAGATCTATGATAAATTCCGGACATATGGAAGCATGGAACAATGCGTCATGAATTACTACGAGCTTCTTAATAGTCCGGTATACAAAAATGTCACTGCAGGAGTTGATTATATAACCCAGATGAAGCAGATCAAGGCAGCGGGATACATGACAAGCTCCAGTGAAGTCAATACCGTGATCAGCATCATCCAGAATAATCATCTAACCCAGTATGATCCTGAATGCCGTGATATATGCCCGTATTCAGAACCTCGCAGGGCAATCAAAATTGGAAGCCGTGGAAAAGGTGTTAAGTGGTTGCAGTGGAAGCTCAATCAGATCGGCTATGCTCTTAAGGTCGATGGCGTCGCGGGCGACTATACAATTGGTGCTGTTATCGATTTTCAGATCAAAAATAATCTTGAAAAGGTTGATGGAATCTGTGGACAGGTAACAAGAGAGAAAATAAAAGAAAGAGCAAAAAAATGTATATAAGATACAATCAAAATCCTTGTGACCGCAGGACAATTGATTGTACAGTCAGAGCCTTATCAACTCTTCTGGATGAGGATTGGAACACGGTATATATTGAGCTCTGCATGTTGGGATATAAGCTCTGTGATATGCCGTCATCCAAGGCTGTGGTTAACAATTTCCTGATATCGGAAGGATTTCGGAGACATATTACGCCCGACGGCGAAGAAGGGTATACAGTTGAAGAATTCGCAGAAGAGCACCCGAAAGGAAGATATCTGCTGGCAACCGACAGCCACGTGGTTCCTGTAATTAATGGTAACTATATAGATACATGGGACAGTGGCAGAGAAGTGCCACTTTTTTATTGGAAAGAAGGAATTTAAATGTATCCAAGCCCCTATTATAACCAAATGACAGCGCCTGATTATAATTCATTTAATTATCAGATGCCCAAAATGCCACAGAATTATAATCAGATTCAGAATAATCCACAGAATCAGCCTCAACAATTGCAGGATAGTGGCTTGATCCATATCAAGAACGTGGAAGAAGGCAGAAGCTATCCGATAGCCCCGGGAAGTGGAATGTTCTTCAAGGTTGAAAATGCTAATATTCTGTGCACGAAATCACTAGGAATCGGGCCACTAGATCAGCCTGTATTTAAGGTATATAAGCTTGTGGATGTAACAAATGAGCCTATAGAAAAAGCACAGGAAGAAGGTGTGATTCAATATGCTACTCTGGAAGAATTCAAAAAGGCGCATAAGGAGACCGTTGAAATGGTTCAGGATCTTCAATCACAACTTAAGAGGATCCAAGAGAAATTTCAGAAGCAGGAAGAAAAACTGAAAGAAGCTGATAAGATTATTCGGGCACGAAAAAAAGCCCGTGCAATAGAAGATGAGGAGGAAGAATGAATCAATTCGGGAATTTCATGAATTTTATGCAGAATTTTCAGAGATTTGCTCAGAATCCGGCTCAATATATGATGCAGATGGGCTTTGATCAGAAGATTGCAGGCGATCCTAATGCGATCATTCAGCAGATGATGCGTAACGGGCAAATTTCGCAGCAGCAATATAATAATGCGAGATGGACTGCACAGCAGATCCAGAACAATCCAATGTTCTCTCAATATATGAATAAAAAATAGTATATAAAGCCATAAGGCCTTATATAAACATCCGGTCATGCAATAGAGCATAACCGCTAACCTTTAAAAGTTAAAGGAGGACAAAAAAATGAGCTATGATGGTAACGACATTGTAATGCCTGTTGGACCGCTTAACGGCGGAAACAATAGTGGATTTGGGAACGATTGGGGCTCTTGGATTATCCTGTTCCTGATTTTTGGACTTTTCGGAAATGGAGGATGGGGAGGCTACGGAGGCAACAATGCCGGACTTGCAACGGATTTCCCGTGGCTGCTTAATGCCAACAACAACACAGATGCACTGATCTCTGCAGGATTCGCGAATCAGGCTCTTAATGGACAGCTTGAGGGCATTCAGAACGGTGTGCAGGGTGTTGCATCCCAGATCTGCGGATCAACTGCAGACATTCAGCAGGCGCTCTGTAATGGATTCGCAGGCGTAGAGGCAGGAGCCAATGCAAGACAAATTGCAAATATGCAGCAGAATTTTGCGTCCCAGAGCGCTATCACTCAGGGCATGAATTCTCTTGCAATGGGCCTGCAGAACTGTTGCTGTGAAAACAGGAGCGGGATTGCTGATCTTAAGTATACCGTTGCTACAGAAAATTGTGCCGACAGATCTGCACTGTCTGAAGGCATCAAGGATCTTCTCACAAATCAGACCCAGAACACGCAGCGCATATTGGATCAGCTCTGTGCTGACAAGCTGGAGCAGAAAAATGATATCATTGCTCAGCTTCGTTCTGAACTGCAGTATGCCCGTGGTCAGGCTTCTCAGGATGTTCAGACGGCAGCAATTCAGGCAGGCCAGAGAGCACTTGCAAATGAAGTGGAGCAGTACGTTGCGCCTCGACCGATTCCGAGCTATTACGTCCAGAATCCTAACTGCTGCAGCAATCCCTGCGGATGTGGATGTAATTGAGTGAGGTGAAATCATGGCTGAGTATGTATATAATGAGGTTCAGGAGGTTCAGCCGAACCAAAACATATTACTGAACGGCTCTATTCCCTGCACGAAAGGATATATTTACCACAGGGACGGATCCGGGCTGCTTACTCTTCGCGGTGTGGTCAAGAACCAATGCGCAAGCTTCGCACGTTATCAGGTAACTTTTAACGGGAATATCGCAGTGCCGACAGATGGCACTGTCGGCCCGATTGCCATTGCTCTGGCAATTGCAGGAGAACCACTGCAGACATCAAAGGCAATCGTGACACCGGCTGCCGTTGATCAGTATTTTAACGTGACATCGACCGCAATAATCACCGTACCGAAAGGCTGCTGCATGAATGTATCTGTTGAAAATGCGTCGGAAGGTGCTACTGCTGCAGATGCGGCCACAGCAATCAATGTCCAGAACGCTAATCTGACAGTTAGCCGTATTGCATAAGGAGGGCATTGATATGTACAAGAATTTGTGTGATTATATTAATGATGAACTTGAGGAACTGGATAAGAAGGTATCAAAGGGCGGAAAGCTCTCAGGACAGGATCTTGAGTTTGCCGATAAAATGATGCATCTCAAGAAGAATATGATGAAGGCTGAAGAGATGGAAGCCGGTGGATATGGTTACGACAATGGATATATCTATTCTGATCGTCAGTATCCGGGAACATATTGGAGAGGCTCGAGAAGCTCCGGAAGAAGCCGTGATTCAATGGGAAGATATCGTGATAACGATATGATGGCAGATCTGGAAGATCTCATGAATCGTTCACCGAATGATAAAGTCAGAAGAAAATATGAGGACTTTATGGGCGAGATTCGAGATATGATGTAAAAGTGATGCAATTATGCTTGAAAAGTGATACAAAAATAATGAAAATGTGTTTAAGTCATGATTTAATCATGCATTAAAAACACTGTAAAAGCATGGGAAGACCCGCGCGGCAAAAGGCTGCGCGGGTCTTATTTTATTTTTAAATGAAAAAATATTATATAGGGGTTGACTGATATAGTATATAGGTGTACACTTATATCAAGTTAAGAGAAGCCCAACACGAAAGGAGATAAGGATACGAGATGACCATAGCAGCAACAGACAGAGAAGTAAAAGAATTAATTGATAAACATCATGTATATGGGGCTGAGGTAGTTATCAATGCATTAGTAAGAGCATCAGCAAAGGAGCCATATCTAAATGAGGACTTTATTATTAAAATGATTAAATTTGCGTTTGATCGCTTAAATGAAGAGGAGAAATAAGGAATGGCAACAGAAGCACAGAAAAGAGCTTCTGCAAGTCAAGCGTGAGCATAAGCGAGGAGGGGTGCAAGCCCCTCCAGAAAGGAAAAAAAGATGACTAAATTTTTTGTATACGATGAAAAATCAGAAGTGTCCTCGGAAGCATTTGATACAAAAGAAGAGGCAGAGAAAGAACTCGCAGATAACTATATGAGGTACGGCTTAGACGCCGAGATTGTTGAGGTTGATGATTAGATGACAAGCGAATCCCAGAAAAGAGCATCGGCAAAATATGACGCGTCGAACACGATCAGCATGAGGTTAAAGCTTAACATTAATACAGAGGTTGATATTATTGAGCGCCTGGAAAAGGCCGGCAATAAATCCGGATATATCAAGCAGTTAATTAGGGACGATATTAATAGGCAAAGGAGTGAGGAAATATGAAGAGAGTCGAAGAAAATGTAATGATTATTAAAAAAATGGTTGAAAAAATGGAAGAAAAGCCATCTGGGACTTATGAGGAGATGGCAAATATCCAACTTGGAACAATCGCAACAACGCTGATAGATATATCCAAAAGCCTTGCAATCCTTGCTGATAAGGCAGAAAGTGAGGAAGAAGCTTAATCCGGAGAGATATTGCCGGAGAAAATCTGTGTCATCTTTTGCGTCATCCATTTGTTTAAACAGTGGTTTTTTCGTCTCAAAATTGGGAAAAACAAACCAATATTAAAATTAAGAAATCCCGTATTTTCAAGGCATATCGAAAATACGGGATTATAAGCGAGTGCCGGCAGTGGGACTTGAACCCGCACAGGCGTATTAATAAACGCCTAAAAATCAATACTCTTAAAAATCTGTGTCATCTTTTGCGTCATCCATTTTCAACAGGGAAGAGAAGTGGGAATTAAGCTGTACATTAATTTGCTTCTCCTGTTCTGATATGACTTTTTGATACACAGATTTTAATATTCCGGGGCTGGACCATCCGCCCCGCTTTTGCGCGTAGATATCACTGGCACCGATCGCGGCCATAATAGAGGCACTATATACGCGCATGTCATGAAATCTTATAGATATATTCAGGCGCTTCTTGAGTGAGCGGAATCGCTCGGTGATCTGCCCAGGTGTTAATCCTACCACGTAGGCATCCGGCTGTCCATCTCCAATCATCTGGAAGAGCTCCGGGGGAAGCTCAACAGTCCGGAAGGATGCGTCAGTCTTGGGATGATCCTTGTAGATCCAAGTAGAATCAGGACCCATGATAATATCAGAGTGGATTGTAGCGGTTCGACGATCATAATCAAGATCTGCATAAGTGAGTGATGCAATCTCACCACGTCTCAGAGTTCCGATAGCAGATAAACATATAGCGATCCTGAGCGCAGGATCTGCCTCAGAGATCAGAAGGCCGACATCCTGACTTGAAGGGGCGTCCTTGGGTGGCCTGTGGATCTTTGGAAGCTTAACATGATAACGGATGTCAGTGTATTTTTGGATAGAGGACTTAAGCAGTGAAAAAGTACTTTGAACGGTTTTGGCTGAAAACCCGTCTTTTTGCATTTTATTGATAAATTCCTGCAGATCATCATCATCAAGTGAATTAATTCGAATAGAGGCTATCGAGTAGGACAGGATCCTTTTTTCTATCATCTTATATCCCCTGATCGTAGACGGAGACAGATCAGGAGGGAGCATGGATATATATTTGGAGACAGCTTCTGAACATGTCAGATCATGACGTTTCAGGAGCTTCTTTTTGCGGTTGAAGGCAGCGGCCTTTTGTTCGGCCAGAGCCTTGGTGGGCTCTGTAAAGCTCACATAATGCTTCTTTTTGTTTTCGTCTGTATAAGACAGACACCGAATGCGCCACATACCAGAGGGCGTTTTTCTCGCTGTAGCCATGATTAACCTCCAATCATATTGAATATGAAAATGTAAATAGATATAATTGGAGTCAAGGAAACACTCCATAGGGTATCCTTACTCCATGAGCGCTGATCTGCCGACCTCCAACGTAGATAGATCAGCGCTTTGATTTTTAAAAAAATCTCTGTAAATTAAAAACGTCATTAGATATAATTAAGAGGAAGCACATAAAATGCTTCTCCCCCAGAAACCTAGATATAAACGAAAAGATGGCATTGATTAATGATCACCCCTCGATCATTGATCAATGTCATTTTTCTTTTTTTCTGGATTCATTTTCTGTATAGCTAAATAATACGCTATCAACCTGTCTATAGCTGACTTTGTTACATAATCAGAATTCCTATATGCATTTAAAAAATCAACCTCTCCGGGGGTGAGATCTTCGACATGCGAAACCTCTTCGACAAGAGCGGCCTTCGAAACCCCGAAATAATTTGCCATTAGTTCGATTTTGTCGATTCTTGGATATGATTTTGCATGGATCCAGTCTGAAAAAGTATTTGGCCTGATATTAAGATCCTGACATACAACAGTAGCATTAACGTTTTTTTGCTTCATTAATCTAATGATGTTTTTTGCCATTATTTCCTTATTTGCCACCATTTTGCAACACCTCCTGTATTAAAAGATTATCGACCAAAATGGAATTTTTTTCAATTATATCTTTAAAAGTAATTGACAAAAATACATAAAACAATTAACTTTAAAGCATCGGTGAAACCGAAAAACAATATCGGAAAGGAGATATAAAAGATGCCGATTACGTTGAAAGCATTAAGAATCAACGCAGGATTGGATCAGAGAACGGCGGCCAAGGCCATCGGAATCACCCCCGAAACGCTAGGAAGGTGGGAAAATGCAAGATCATTCCCAAGCGTGCCGTACATAAGACTAATCGAAAAGCTTTATGGTGTGAAGTACGAAAATATTAATTTTTTGGTTAAAGAGGGTGAATACGGTGGCAAAGAAGAGTGAGGATCCTGCGAATACGATTCGAGCAGCGGGGGCAGCGGTCGGTGCATATTCACTATCTGATATATCAAATAGAACAGGAATTCCGAAGTCAACGCTGTGCCGGAAAATTAAACAAATTAAGACATTAACAGTTGGGGAGCTGGCAGTCTTGATGAAGGAATTCCCATCATTATCTGATGAAGTGGTGGGAAAGATCATAAGGGAGGCTATAAATTGAAAAAAGGGGTAATCATAGACCGCGATACTATAGCGGTCCTTAAGAATTTTCGTGACAGGGCACTGCCAGACAAGATCACACTGGAAGAGGGCGCTGACAAAGAAGCAGGATTAATGTTCTGCGGGGCGCTCCTCTTCGCCAGAGATCGCAAATTGATCGATAAAGAAACAGCGAAACACATGTTTGAACAATTCAAAAGGGATTTCGAAGCTCTTGAAATCGGTGGAAGCGAGGACAAGAGCAGATGAAAAAAATTGTAATTGCTGCGTTATTGCTGACTTTAACATCTAACTGCTGCGTTTTCGCAGCAGAAAGCGGATCAGTTAGAAATTGCGGTGTTGAAAACATCGGCAATCCATATTTAGCACAGGCCACAGCTTACTGTGAGCCCGGGCATCTTACAGCGACCGGATCAGATAAACAGGAGGGCATCATTGCAGGCCCGCCTGAATGGATCGGACGCATCGCAGCCGTCTATTTTGTAGATTCAGACGGAAGCATCGGTGAATTCATGGGATATTTCTCTATCGAAGATACAGGCTACGGCCATAGTCTGCCCGTCGAAGGATATCACTCATCAATTCTAAAAAATAAAGTTCCCGGCACCGTCGAGACAGGCTTAACTCTTGATTTTCGCCAAAAATCAGAAAAGGCCTGCCATGACTTTATGGTGTCGACATATACCGGATCAGGCACCACCGGCTCTCAGGTATGGGTGCAGATCCTAAGTGGGGAGGGATAACAATATGATCACATTAACTGAGATGTATGAACACGCTGATTTGAATTTGATTCTTATGGTGCATCCGAATTGGGAATTTTTCAGGAATGACCAAGGCTTTTTATGCTGTCGCTCAAAAAACGGCAAAAAAGAAGAAGCTCCGGCAGTTGGCTCTGCCAGAACTCCCCAAATCTAAACGATGTCTCCACATCATTAACCCGACGTTTATGATACCACATCAGAGCATCGGGGGCAAGAGATTGCCCCCGTTAACAGCTCGATAAAGCATTTAACTATTCGACATGTTTAAAATTATTTAAAGTAAATTTTTAAGAGGATAAAGAAAATAATTCTCTGGGGAGAGAAGATGCCATACATAAAAGAGACCTGCATAGCTGGCAACACTATAGAGGTCAGGAAATACTACAGCCCACGGTATGGAGTTAAGGGAGAAAAGAGGAAGAAGAGGCTGAAACCAACAGAGGAATCTGTGAAGAGGGCAAACGTCAGGAAGGCAGAGACAGATCTGAGACGGCTCATGAATCATAATTTTGATAAAAAAGCATGGAGCGTCACCCTGACCTTTAGAAGGCAGCCATCCCTTGAAGAACTCCAAAAGGCCGTGGCAAGGTTTACGCGAAAACTGAGGACGATTGCAAAAAGGAATCAGGAAAAAAATACAAAAAAAGAACAATCTGAAATGAAATATATCTATGTCCTAGGAATAGGACCCAGGAGGAGACATGCCCACATGCTGATAACAGGACTCACTGCAGAAGAGATCTCAGATGCATGGGAAGAGGGGCACATGTCCCATCAACGAGTATACTCGGATAATTTGAGAGATCTTGCGTCCTATTACATCAAGAATGCAGAAGAGAGTCGGAAACATCTGATCGAGGCGGGATTAAGTCCGGGAAGACGGTGGAACGGATCACGGAATCTTATCAAGCCGGAGCCCCAAAAAGAAGTGATCAAGGCGAATAGCTACAAGACAGATATTAGATGCCCCAAGGGTTACTACATTGATAAAGATACGATATACGAGGGCGTCTCAAGCTTTACCGGATTAGAATTTTTTGAGTATACGCTGATCAGGATGGAGGGCACCGGATGATAAATATCTATATAGGGACAGATGCCAGAGGACTCTACAGAAGAGACAGGGGACACACATGGTATTTGATGGAAACCGAATATAAAGGCAGGCACCTTATAAAAAAAGAGCATATATCATGGATGGAGTGTAACCGGAACGGGGCAGTGCTGGAAGGCCTGATCTACTCCCTGAGGCAGATCAGAGCACCGGGGGCAGAGATCCACATATACACATCGAACGAATATGTCTGTGGATATTTCAGCAGTCTTGAGGAATGGCGAAGGCGCGGATTTATGAACAAAAAGGGTAAGCCGATCAAGTACCGTAATATCTGGGTGAGCATTGCAGAAGTTATCCACAAAAAAAGACTGCAGATATACTTTCACCGAAAAATGCCTGATGAGAAAATCGGGGAACTTAAAAATATAAGAGATGCATGAAACCCGCATAAGCTTTAAAGATTTTTATCGTTAAAAATAAAATCTTTAGGGATATCAAGGCTTTTCGGGAATTGACACCGCGCAAAGGTGCATGGGCTTTAAAGATTTTATAAAAACAATACAGAAAATGCAGTAAAATCAAGGCTTTTAAATTCAGAGACTGCGGAAACCCGCATCAGCTTTAAAGATTTAAGGAGATTGCATGGAAAATAATGAGAACAACAAAACAGCCATAGGAACCTGCTGGTTCTGTGGACAACAGAGGTATGTTGAGCACGTGACGGAGGGAATGGACGCAGAACAGATCAATATCCTAGCTACAGATGAGTGTGATTGCGAAGAGGCGAAAAGAGCCCGTGAGCTCAGAAATTCCATAAGAGCCGTGGGCGTGAGCATCGAGGAGAATCTTGGAGTCCCCAGAGTGCTGAGGGAAGCGATCAAGGGATTACTTGAGCCGGTGGCAGCGGGAATAGCAGAAAACGCCACGATCAAGGTTAACAGCCAGACAACAATCAAGATCATGATCAAAGAGGGACGCCTGCAGTGCGTCAAGACAGTAAAAGACAGTCTAACAGTGGATGAGATAGGAGGGCATTGATGGAAGAGGGGAGTAGAAGTATTGTAACCAGATACCAGTTTAATTCCGTGGTGAGCGGATATCAAAGGGAATGCAGACATCACCTGATTTTTGGGCGGGGGAAAAGGGACCTTGCTGAGGAAGACGGTCTTTGGATCCCGCTCACACATCGAGAGCATAATCTGGCACCGTCAACGATCAATCGGATCCATGAGAATTCAATGGCAGAAATCCTCAGTAAGATGCTGGGACAGATGGCATTTGAAAAGGAATTCTACAGAAGGCAGCTCTTCTCATCCGAGCAGGATCCGGCACGGGACGCATTCCGGACAAGGTATGGAGAATCGTACTTATGAAAGTTAGAGAATTAATTGAAACCAATCCCATGATCACTGATGTGCAGTTAACCATCAGGTATAAGGGAATATTGATAGATCAGATCCATATTGGACCCGACGTGGGAGAAAAGCCAAGATATCCGACAAGAATTCCGCTGAAGAAGGAATTCAGAGGAGCTGACCAGAGCAATGATGGGATGTATAGAGATGCTGAATATACTCCAAAATCAATCAATGTCTGGGATGATGGAAAAGATTATTGGCAAGTTAAAGTAAAAATGATTCCCAGAGAATATCGAGAAATGGAAGTTAGAACATGGGAAGTATGGCCCGCAAGCACCGTAACAAACCACTCACCAAGACGGAGCAGGACGCACTTCTACGGGCAGAGGATAAATATTGAGATTGAAACAGAAGAGGAGACCACGCCAAAGGTCGAACCTATACCAGAACCCAAGAAGGAAATGGATGGACAGATGAGCCTGTGGGATCTCGGGAAGGAATGAGGAATGATACATCTAACAGAAAAGGAAAAGGCAGACCGTTTTGATGCCTTGCAAGGGGCTTTTAGGATCACAAGAGATGGTTATATAAGACTTAAAAAAGATGCTGATGCACGTTACACAGATGCAAGTGTAATCGGAGCATATAACAAAGGTTTATCTGATGGATATGGACGTATTCTTGAGGATATAGAGCGGTGGATAGTTTAACCAAGGTATATAGGAGCGTGGAAGAATGACTTTAACGTGGTTG
>JAEIGA010015006.1_pt1 | contig 11796 bp, 10 predicted proteins | sample 9270691 | NCBI WGS metagenome assembly JAEIGA01 (sample SAMN17057246, study PRJNA624740) | gut metagenome | biome: biome; isolation source: fecal sample | host: Bos grunniens | place: China: Xizang | collected 2019
AGAAAGCATATGTACCTCATCAATGATATACACGCTGTATTTGCCTATCTGAGGCGGTATCATTACCTTCTCCGTAAGAAGGCGGATATCATCTACAGAGTTGTTTGATGCAGCATCCAGCTCATGGATACAATAAGAGCGCCCTTTTGCAAAAGAGATGCATGACTCGCATTCTCCACACGGTTCAAGGTCTGCACCCGGATTGAGGCAGTTTATAGTTTTTGCAAAAATTCTTGCCGTAGAAGTTTTTCCCACACCACGCGGACCACAGAACAGATAAGCATGCGCCAACTGTCCTCTCTTTATTGAATTTTTAAGGGTTACGGCAATACTGTCCTGCCCTACAAGACTCAAAAAGTTGTTTGGCCTGTATTTGCGGGCCGATACTATAAATTTCTCCATAATATACAAAAGTAACTATTTTTTCTAATTTTGCAGAGTTTTTCAATCAGCAATGGAGACTCAGAAAAAAGATATATTGAAATTCTCGTTCAAGCAGTTGGACTCACCTGTAGCCTATTGCGCCCTCTCAACAAGATGCGGCACAAGAGACGAAGACCCAAGGTTCAACGGGCTTGCACATTTTACAGAACACATGTTCTTTAAAGGGACAAGCAACAGAAGGGCCAGTTCAATAAACAATGCTTTGGAACGCGTTGGAGGAGAGCTCAATGCATATACAACCAAAGAAGAGACAGTACTGCACTCAACACTCTTGAGAGAGGATCTCCCAAAAGCAATCGACCTTCTTATGGAGCTTGCATTCACCTCCACATTTCCAGAAAAGGAGCTTGTGAAGGAGAGGGATGTGATTATTGAGGAAATTGTCTCATATAAAGATATGCCTGCAGATGCCATTTATGAGCATTTCGAACAACTCCTGTTTGAAGGCCACCCTCTGCAGATGCAGATTTTGGGCACAAAACGGAGCCTTGCCAGAATAGACTCCAGCATTATGAAAGAGTACAACTCCAAATACTTTACCCCTTCCAATATGGCTTTCACCATAGTAGCATCAGGTTCTGCAGAGAAGATGGCCTCACTGGTAAAAAAATCTGCAGAAAAATGGTTTGGAAGCACGATTGATGTAGAAATTGTAATGGAAGGAGAAATGAGGGAGTCTCTTCCCGACAGAACCACAACTGCAGATGACCACTCCTGCAAATTCCTCTCCGGAGAACCATTTTTCAGGACTGTATCAAAAAGAAGCCATCAGGCACACTGCATAGTGGGAACGGAAGCATACAACATGTATGAAGAGAAGAGGATAGCACTATCCATACTGACCAACATATTGGGAGGTCCTGCATCAAATTCCAGACTGAACAATATCCTCAGGGAAAAGAACGGCCTGGTATACAATGTTGAAGCCGTATACACCCCATACGCAGACACAGGTATTTTCAGTATATATTTCGGATGCGACAAGGAAGACACTGAAAAATGTCTTGCCCTAATAAAAAAGGAACTCGACAAGCTTGCACAGACACAACTTACCGACACAGCCCTCAAGGCTGCAAAGAAACAGCTTATAGGGCAGCTTTCCATAGCCCAGGACAATGCAGAAGCCCAATGCCTTTCTATGGGAAAATCCCTTCTGGCATATGGAAAGATAAGCACCTTTGAGCAGTTGAGACAAAAAATTGAATCAATTACCTCTGCACAATTAAAATCTGTAGCGGAGGAGATTTTGCGCAGCGAGAGGATGAGCACTCTAATATACAACTAAAAACCAATCATTTATAAAATTTCCAGATATGGATTTGAACGGATATCTTCTGAATTTTTCCCAGGAACAGGACACTGTACTGCAATGGCTGCAGAAACAGACAAACTTACGGACAAACCACGCCCGCATGCTATGCGGCCCGGTGGAGGGAAAACTGATTGAATTCATCTCACGAATGCTCAATCCTTCAAACATTCTGGAAATAGGTGCCTTTACAGGCTACTCCGCAATATGCCTTGCCAGAGGGCTGAAAGAGGGAGGAATGCTGGATTCACTGGAACTGAATGATGAACTCGAAGACCTTATACTGCAGGCCCATGAGAAAGCGGGACTTTCAGACAAAATCACCCTGCATATAGGTGATGCCAAAGAGAGCTTAAAACGCCTCAAAGAGGAGGGCAAAATGTACGATCTGGTATTCATAGATGCCAACAAAAGGGAATACACAGTATACTATGAGCTCGTATTTGACATGGTACGCCCTGGTGGGTATATTTTGGCCGACAACGTGTTATGGGATGGTAAAGTATATCAGGACAATGTGCCGCAGGATGCCCAGACTCAGGGAATCTACAAATTCAACCAACTGGTAAAGGAAGATCCACGGGTAGAAAATGTAATCATTCCAATGAGGGACGGAATGAACCTCATAAGAAAGAAATAGGGAAATGCAGCTGTAGGGATATTCTCCCCTATTTCAAAATATTGAGATAACCCTGAACATACGCCGCAATGGAAAGGCTGTCCATCTGATACCTGTATTTCTGCATCTGGGCCTCAAATTCAGGCATCTTTTCCTTTGATACAGGCTCCACACTCGGACTCTCCATCTTCAACGGGTCTATAGGTTTGCCGTTCTTGTACACTCTGAAATCAAGGTGCGGGCCTGTTGAAAGTCCTGTACTTCCAACATAACCTATAAGCTGTCCGCGGGCTACCCTGGTTCCCACAGATATTCCCTTTGCATAACCTTTCAAATGCATATATGAGGTAACATAATTGCCTGGATGCTTGATTTTTATTGTATTGCCTCCTCCTCCGGCCCATCCTCTATGGGTTACAACGCCATCTCCAAGTGCAACTACCGGAGTTCCGCTTGGCGCCGCATAATCCACGCCGGTATGTGGTCTCACTATTCTCAACACCGGATGCTTGCGTGCATAAGTAAAGCGTGAACTTATTCTTGTGAAATTCAGTGGAGCCTTAAGGAAAGCCTTCTTCATGCTCTCACCTTTCTCATTCCAGAAAACGCTGCTGTTCTCACCGGCATTGAACCTGATTGCGTTGTAAAGCTTTCCGGCATGCGTAAACTCCGCATAATGTATTTTACCCAGCCCCATATACTCTCCGTTATGGAGAAGTTCTTCGTACATCACAGTAAACGAATCACCTGCCTGAAGTCCAAAAAAGTCTATCGTACAATCATATACATCAGAGAGTTTAAGAGCCATCATTGCAGGGATACCAGCCTTCTGCACATCGTTCCACAACGATGTATTTATTGTAACGGATGCCTTTTTAAGGTGCGGTACAACCTCTTTTTCATATATCCTTGCATAGAGAGAATCCTTTAGGGATATAACCACATTGGTCAAATTGTCCAGCTCATAGATGAAATAGGCAGCCTGTCCGGAAGAATCCTTTTCCCTCCATATTTCGTATGCACTGCCAAGCTTAATTTTCCTTACATCAAATACACCTTCTGAGGCTTTGAGTATCCTCTGTACCTGATTGGCATCAACACCAAAACTGTTCATTATGGAACCGAAAAAATCACCCTTTGCAATCTCCCCGGGTTCCACATCATACCTGTCGGCTTCCAAACCGAACCTCAGTTGGGGAAGACTTTGGGGTACCTGAACCGCAGCATTATCCGTACTTTCAGATACTGAACAACTTACAAGTAGAAAAAATAATATGAATGACCACAAATATTTCATAATAACAATATTTTGGCAGTGGAGTACATCTCCGCTGCAGCAGATTGCAAAGATAATGATAATTATCATTTTTATTCTGTTGATAAGTTTGTGGAAAAAAGTGGAAGAATATGTAAGAAAATGTAAAAAGATTCCATAATTTTGCATCAACCGACACTTTATAATAAGAGAAAAGGGATATGGCAAAATTCATAGGCGAATACAGCGTAAAAATAGACGACAAAGGGAGAATGATTTTTCCCTCTGCGTTCAAGTCTGTATTCTCTCCCGACGAAAGAATGGCTCTTGTTGTAAAAAAAGATCTCTTTGAGAACTGTCTTGAGATGTATACATACAGCCAATGGGAGATTGAATCGAATGAGGTAAAACAGAAACTGAATTTCTTCAAGAAGGAGCACGCCAACTTCTGGAGGGAATATATGAGAGACAGGGCAATCGTTGAACCGGACGAAAAGCTTGGACGAATCACCATTCCAAAAAAGATTCTTGAGAGTATAGGGGCTGAGAAAGAGATGATTTTTGTCGGCAATGACCACAAAATTGAAATTTGGGCAAAAGAGCTGTACAACAGGAAGCAGATGGACTCCAACGATTTCATAGAGCTTGCCCAGAGCATTTTAGGATAACCCCGTTTTTAACACCATACAAGTTTACACAATAAGGATGTCTGGATATCATGTTCCGGTACTGCTCGACGAGAGCGTATCAGCGTTAAATATTGAGAACAACAGAGATGGCATTTTTATAGATGTCACTTTTGGAGGTGGTGGCCATAGCCGAGAGATACTCTCCAGACTGGGAGAGAAAGGAAAACTAATAGCTTTTGACAGGGACAGCGATGCCATCGCCAACGCCCCTGATGACAAAAGACTCATCCTTATCCACAACAACTTCAGGTTTGTGCAGAATTATGTAAGGCAACTTGGACTTGTGGGGAAAATAGACGGAATTTTGGGGGATTTGGGAGTATCATCACACCAGTTCGATACAGGAGAGAGGGGATTCTCATTCAGATTTGACGCACCGCTTGACATGAGGATGAACCAGCTGTCACCTAAAAGCGCTGCCGACATTGTAAATGAGTACAGTCAGGAAGATCTTACAAGGATTTTTAAAATATACGGAGAGCTGGACAAGCCTTGGAAAGCTGCAGAATTGATATGCAGAGCCAGAGAAACGGCAGAAATTAAGACTACCGGCGATTTGAGCAAGGCTGTCTCAAAATTGTACAACAATTTTACCGAGCACAAATTTTTGGCCAAACTTTACCAGGCCCTGAGAATTGAAGTAAACATGGAGATGAGGGCTTTGGAAGATTTTTTGGTCGGAGCCAAAAATTCCCTGAGACAGGGAGGAAGGTTATCAATAATCACCTATCACTCTCTTGAAGACAGGATGGTGAAAAATTTCATGAAAACCGGAAACACCCAAGGTGACAACGAGAAGGATTTCTTTGGAAAAAGCCTCTCGCCATTTGAGCTGGTAAACAGAAAACCTGTACTTCCTTCGGAAGATGAGATTGCTTCCAACACAAGAAGCAGAAGCGCCAAACTTAGAGTGGCGGAACTTTTATAGAAAAGCAGATTGAGCACTGAACATAAAATTTTTAAGTTAAACAAAAGATGGATCAAGGGCAGGACAGGCATAAATTCAGTTTTGCAAGTGACATATTGGGAGGCCAGATTCTTTCAAAGAGCAGGATCAACCAATATTTCATCCTGTATGTCTTTGCCCTTATCATCATCTTCATCTCAATCAATCTTGGTGTTGAGAAGACTCAGCTTACCATGAGACGAAACCAGAGGGAACTTAAAAACCTCAAGGCGGATTATACCGCCAAGGCGGCAAGGCTGCAATATCTGAGCAAGAGGAACGAGGTTGAGCAAAGGCTGACAATACTCGACTCCAAACTCAAGAGGCCGCAAGACCCGGCCCAGGAAGTGAAATATATTGAACGATATAAACAATAAAGATGATAAACGGCATATTCAAAAAAATGGCCTTCATTTACAGGTTTATCTTTATCCCTATTGCGCTTTGCGTTATAGGGAAGATTGTTTATTTACAGTTCATCAATCCCACTGCCACTACAGATGTGGATATAGCCTACAGGGAAGAAACCATTGAGGCCATAAGAGGTGATATCCTTGCAAAGGATGGAAGGCCTATGGCAACTTCTGTCCCTTATTATCAGGTAAGGATGGATTTTGCAGTTCCAAACCAGGATACTTTCAAAAAATATATTGACGAGTTGAGCGTATCCCTTGCACAGTTCTTCAAAAACAAGAGTGCAAAAGAGTACAAAAAGGAACTGGAGCAGGCCAGAAAGAAAGGAAACCGCTACAAAGCTCTTGGAAACAGGCTGGTTGACTATACAGAACTGGCACAAATAAAAAAGTTCCCAATTCTGAGACTTGGAGCAAACAGGGGAGGACTCATCGTTGAACAGAAATACAAGAGGAACAATCCATACGGCCGTCTTGCATACAGGACAATAGGATTTATAAACACCGAGGGTGTAGGAGTTGGCATTGAAGGAAGCTGCGACTACTACCTTAAGGGAACTCCAGGCAAACAGACTATCCAGAAAATGCTTGGCGGTGAATGGAAACCTGTAACAGGTGCAGAAGGTATTGAGCCAAGAGACGGATATGACATCCAGACAACAATAGACATAGAGATACAGGAAGCTGCAGAGAAAGCACTCAGGGAGCAGTTGGCCAAAGGAATGAACATTGAGGGCGGCACTGCAATAGTAATGGAGGTAAAGACCGGTGCCATAAGAGCCATTGCCAATATGAAAAAAATGGGCGACGGGTATGACGAGTCCTACAACTACGGTATTGGAGATGCTACTGAGCCTGGTTCTGTTTTTAAATTGATGACTCTTGTATCTTTGCTTGAAGATGGGCATGTAACACTTGAGGACCCTATAGACGGCAGCGGAGGAAAATGGAGCTATGGTGGCCACACCTATTCTGACACTCACGATTACGGAATGATGGATGTAAAGATGGCTTTGGCAAAATCATCCAATGTGGCATTTGCAAAACTTGCAGTCAAATACTACGAAGGGAAAGAGCACGAATATGTAGACCGTCTCAACAGCATGAAAGTTGGCGAACGTTTCAATCTCGACATACAGGGTGAAGCAAGGGCAGCAATTTATGCACCCGGTGACGCAATGTGGAGCAGATCCAGCCTCTCATCAATGGCTATAGGATACTCTACCCTACTCACACCGCTCCACACACTTACATTTTACAATGCAATTGCCAACGACGGCAAAATGATGAAGCCGTATTTCATAGAGAATTACCAGGAGAACGGCGAGATTGTAAAGAATTTCGGACCTCAGGAAATGAGCGGATCCATTTGTTCAAAAAGGACTGCATCAGAGGCGAGAAGAGCCCTCAGGCATGTGGTTGAAGTGGGTACAGGTAAATTTATGAACAATGCTAAATTCCAGATAGCAGGCAAGACAGGTACATCCAGGATTGCATACGGAGGAAAACAGGGATACGAAAAGAACGGATTCAGAAGGTATCAGGCTTCATTTGCAGGATTTTACCCTGCAGACAATCCCAAATATTCTGCAATAGTGGTCCTTTACTCCGGAGACACAAGGGGAAACTTTTATGGAGGAAGCTGGGCGGGTCCGGTATTCAAACAGATAGCAGAGCATATTTACTCTACCAGTACCGACTGGGAACCTGTACTGGATGGCAAAGGGGCTAAAAAGGAGAATCCTCAAGTCAACACAGGCAGATCGGATGCACAAAACAGGGTACTTGCCGATCTTGGAATAGAATACAGCAATATGGAAGCGACTGGAAAGAACTCAGGAGGATGGACTGAATTCAAAAAGGACACTTCGGGAAGACTTCTTGCCAGAAACTTATATACAGATGATGATTCACTTGCCAATGTGGTGAATATGGGTCTTAAAGATGCTGTGTATCTATTGGAGAACAACGGCTACAAGGTTGCATTCAACGGTTACGGCAAGGTTGTGGAGCAAATTCCGGCTGCCGGAACAAAACTTGCAAAAAATTCAACTGTAACATTAAAATTGCAGGAAAATGGAGATTAGACAGATATTACAAGGAACAGATGTTACCGGTACAATTCCTCAGGGAGATGTACAGGCCGTTTTTTGCGATTCAAGAAAATGCACAAAAGGCTCACTGTTTGTTGCAGTGAGAGGAGCAGAAGCTGACGGGCACGCATATATAGGAAAAGCTGTTGAAAATGGGGCAGAATATATAGTATGCGAAGAGATACCTGCTGAACCGGCCGGAAACGGAGATGTAAAATACATTACAGTTAAAGAGAGTAGGAAAGCAGTTGCTCACATTGCTTCAAATTTTTACGGTAATCCGTCCCACAAATTGCGTGTTGTTGCAGTTACAGGAACCAATGGAAAAACATCCATTGCAACATTGCTCTACAAACTGTTCACTGGGCTAGGATATAGTTGCGGACTCCTCTCAACAATAGCAAACTACGTTGGCCAGAGAAGATATGAAACAGAAAACACCACACCGGGGCCGATGGAGCTCAACATGCTGCTGGCACAAATGTGTGAAGCCGGGTGCGAGTTCTGTTTTATGGAGGCCAGTTCCCATGCAATACATCAGCAGAGAATTGAGGGTATTGAGTTCGCAGGTGCGATATTCACCAATCTTACACACGACCATCTCGACTACCACAAGACATTTGCAAATTACCTGTCATGCAAGAAAATGCTCTTTGACACATTGCCTGCAGGCGCTTTTGCCCTTACAAATATAGATGACCGCAATGGCGAGGTAATGGTACAGAACACCAAAGCCCAGATATACACATACTCGTGCCGCAACTGGGCCGACTACAAGAGCCGTATTCTTGAAAAGACAATTGAGGGGATGCTCCTGAACATAAACGGCAAAGAGGTATGGTGCAGATTCATAGGATCACATAATGCTGCCAACCTTACAGCAGTATATGGAGCAGCACTACTTTTGGGTGGCAAGGAGGAAGAGGTAATAACAGCTATGAGCAACCTCACTTCTGTAGCAGGACGGCTTGAGTATTTTATCGGCAAGGATGGAAAAATTGCTGCTGTGGACTATGCCCATACTCCCGATGCCCTGGAAAACGTCCTCAAGACCCTTAAAGAGCTTGAGCCGTCTGGAGACCTAGTATGTGTTTTCGGATGCGGAGGCAACAGGGACAAGAGCAAACGTCCGGAAATGGGTGCAATTGCAACCAAATATGCCACAAGAGTAATTGTAACTTCAGACAACCCCAGATATGAAGATCCAAATGAAATAATTGCGGACATAAAGGGAGGAATGGATTTGAAAGGAAAAGCAATGTCATTGTTTATTCCCGACAGGACTGAAGCCATCCGCACCGCCATCCTTACAGCCAGAGAAGGGTCAATTATCCTTGTTGCAGGAAAAGGACATGAAGATTATCAGATAATAAACGGTGTTAAACACCATTTGGACGACAAAGAAATAATTAAGGAGACTTTTAGCATATGATATACCATCTGTTTGACTATTTGAGCGAAGCCGGCATTGATTTTCCCGGCATAGGACTGATGCAATACATCTCATTCAGGGCACTTGTGTCACTGATGACAGCACTGCTGGTAGCATTGTATCTGGGACCAAAAATAATACGCAAGCTGCAGCTTAAACAGATCGGTGAAGATATCCGCGATCTTGGACTTGAAGGACAGATGCAGAAAAAAGGCACTCCTACCATGGGTGGAATTATAATAATCCTCTCCATTCTTGTCCCTGCCCTGCTGTTCGGTGACCTGACTAACCTTTATGTGCAGCTGCTTATAGTTTCAGCGGTATGGCTTGGCATCATAGGATTCCTGGATGACTCAATAAAGGTATTCAAAAAGAACAAGGACGGCCTTAAAGGGAAGTACAAGATCATTGGACAGGTTACACTTGGTCTTCTTGTAGGACTTGCCCTGTGTTTCAGCAGCCAGACAGAACTGCAGAGCACAGTAACAACCATTCCGTTTGTAAAAGGGAACCAGTTCGACTATGCCTGGCTTTCACCGTTCAATGGGGAGTTTGGTGAGATATTTACAAGAATTATCTATGTAGTTGTCATCATTTTTGTGATAACAGCAGTATCCAACGGATCAAACCTTACTGACGGCATGGACGGACTCGCAACTGGTGTATCGGCATTCATTGGAATTACAATTGCCATACTGGCGTATCTGTCGGGAAACACAATTTACGCATCATACCTGGACATAATGTACATTCCATCCAGTGGTGAAGTTGTAATTTTCATGTCAGCCTTTATTGGCGCTTTGGTAGGATTCCTCTGGTACAACACTTTTCCGGCACAGGTATTTATGGGAGATACCGGCAGTCTTGCATTGGGAGGAATCATTGCAGTTGCCGCAATCATACTCAAAAAAGAGCTGCTCATACCGGTAATGTGCGGAATTTTCCTTGTGGAAAGCCTCTCAGTAATAATGCAGACATACTATTTCAAATATACAAGAAAGAAATATGGTGAGGGTCGGAGAATATTCAAGATGAGTCCCCTGCACCATCATTTCCAGAAAGAGGGGATGCCGGCAATCATACAGACTCCCAAGAAAGCGATTCCGGAGGCTAAGATTGTTGTAAGATTTTGGATTATAACCATTTTGCTTTGTGCAATTACAATAATAACACTAAAAATACGATAGTCATGCAAAGAGTCGTTGTTCTTGGAGGTGGAGAGAGCGGCGTTGGTTCGGCCGTTCTTGCCAAAGTTAAAGGTTTTGACGTCTTCCTCAGCGATGCAGGTAAAATTAAGGATGAAGCCAAGGCTCTTATGGCCAAATGGGAGATTGAGTTTGAGGAGGGTGGCCACACAATGGAGAAGATTCTCAATGCAGCTGAGGTAATAAAAAGCCCGGGCATTCCTGAAAATGTACCGGTAATTACAGCATTGAAGGAAAAAGGCATTGGCATAATCTCAGAGATAGAGTTTGCAGGAAGATATGATTCCGCAAAGAAAATCTGCATTACCGGCAGCAACGGAAAAACTACAACTACATCCCTCATATATTTCATGCTCAAGAATGCAGGGTTGAATGTTGGACTTGCGGGAAATATTGGACAAAGCTACGCGTACCAGGTAGCAACATGCTCTTATGACTACTATGTTCTGGAATTGAGCAGTTTCCAGTTGGACGGAATGTACACGTTCAAGGCAGATATTGCCATACTTATGAACATTACACCAGACCACCTCGACCGCTACGACTTTAAAATGCAGAACTATGTAAACTCAAAGTTCCGCATAACCAGAAATATGAAAGAGGAGGACTGCTTCATATTCTGCGAAGATGACCCTGTAACAGTGGGTCAGCTTGAGAAGATTGTATCAAGGGCAAAGATGCTCCCATTCACCCAAAAGAATGAAGAACCGAAAGAGGGTGCATATCTTCAGGAAGACAAGCTTTGTGTAAATGTGAATGGAGATATAGATTACATTTACCTCAAGGAACTTGCACTGCAGGGAAAACATAACATATATAACTCAATGGCTGCTGCAATAGCTGCCAAGGCAATAAATATAGACAAGAAAGTTATAAGGGAGAGCCTTATGACATTCAAGGGTGTTGAGCACAGGATGGAAAAAGTGCTCAAGATAAAGAATGTACTTTACATCAACGACTCCAAAGCTACAAATGTGGATTCAAGCTGGTACGCACTGGACAGCATGACAACATCAGTAGTATGGATTGCCGGCGGAAAAGACAAAGGAAATGACTACACTCCATTGTATCCGCTTGTAAAGGATAAGGTAAGGGTACTCATATGCATGGGATTGCATAATGAAAAACTGCATGAGAATTTTGCTGACAAAGTTGACATCATTATAGATGTACAATCGGCAAAAGATGCTGTAGCCAAAGCTTATGAACTTGCTCTGCCCGGAGAGACAGTGCTGTTGTCACCTTGCTGCGCAAGCTTCGACCTGTTCAAGAGCTATGAAGACAGAGGCGACCAGTTTAAGGCTGCTGTAAGGGAATTGTAAAAAATATGGAAATGGAAGATATTAAAGTAGAGAAAAAAGGCTCCATCCTGAGCAGGCTCAGCGGTGACA
>JAEIGA010015007.1_pt1 | contig 11796 bp, 10 predicted proteins | sample 9270691 | NCBI WGS metagenome assembly JAEIGA01 (sample SAMN17057246, study PRJNA624740) | gut metagenome | biome: biome; isolation source: fecal sample | host: Bos grunniens | place: China: Xizang | collected 2019
AACACGTTCATTTGATAAAATTTTCTTAGCCCTATCATAAACACATTCTTTGTTATGGTCCCAAATCATAATTTTAATATCACTAAGACCTTCTTCATCCAATGCATCTATTAAATATTTATCAATAAACTCAGCCTCATCTTCAGGGCTGTAATTACAACTTTCCCAAGTTTGTTTAGCATTAGGCTCGTTTTGGATTGAAATAGCGCTAATTTTAACGCCTTCTTCTGCCATAGCCTTAATGTATTTTGCGTAATAATGTGCCCAAACGGATTTATACTCATCAAGTAATTTTGGTTCGAATATTTTATCATATGGAGCAGCCTTTATAGGATCAAATTTTATCCCTTCTACATCTGTAAAGGTAATTGTTGAATACCAAATACCATCTAATACTAAATCATACGCAGGCATTGTTTTTTCATCAAATAAAACACCTTCATGATACCAACCAACAAATTCATATCCTTCTTTAGTAGGAATTGGCATGGTTGGTAAGTCTTCATTATAATAACATTCAATTTGCTCAAAAGTATCATTAGAGTTACTATTAAAGGTAATTGTATACTGGTTAATCTCATATAAGGCTTTAAAATTAAGATCTTTTGTAATTATATCTAATCCTGCCGAATTGTCCCAACCTACAAACGAATACCCTTCTTTTGCTGGTGGAGTGGGAAACTCCATGCTACTACCCCTAATAACTCTGTGGGTCGTAATACTACCATCCATATCAAAAGTGATAGTTACGTATCCGTCACCAGTATTTAATGTTATTTTATTGTATATAAAAATACCACCTATGATTGAAACAACTACTATAAATATAGCTATCACTTTTTTCAAAATATCACCTCGTTGTATTTTAAATTTTATCATAAAATCCCTCTTTTTCACAATCATTTTATAAATTAAATTTTAATCTAATTGATATGTTTTTTTGACAATCTTAAATAACCATTTTTTAGGAATTATCCTTGATAAAAGGTAATATATTTTATTTTTTAATCCTACAACAATTAATATTTTGGGTTTATCTTTATGAATTTGACGAATAACTACTTTTGCAACTTTTTCTGGTCTCATTCCTTTTTGTTCCATCTTTTCTAAGCATTTTACCGCTGCTCCTAAGTTCTGATATTCTCCTGCATGACTATTATTTATTTTTCTTTTATAAGTAAAGGCCGTTCTTGTTCCACCAGGCAATACACTAGTAATAAAAATATTATCTTTATTACATTCTAAATTAGCGTTAAAAACCAAATTATCGATTGCTGCTTTGCTTGATGAATAAAAAGTATCATAAGCAATTGGTATATTTGAACCTAATGAACTTATTATAATAATTCTACCTTTTTTCTTAGATTTCATTATTGGTAAAACACTTTTTATACTTTCAACTATTCCAAAGAAATTAACATCAAATAAATAACGATACTCATTCTTTTTAGTATATTCTAATGGTATTGCCATACTACATCCAGCACTATAAACAAGAACATCAATCTGACCTTCTTCTTTTCCAATTTCTACAATAATTTTTTTCAAATTCTCATCATTGATAACATCACAAATATGATTTTTAACTCTAGGATTTAAACTATGATGTCGAGAAATTTGATGAATTGAATAATCTTTATTTAATAATTTTTCAATTATACTATTACCAATCCCACTAGAACCCCCAATTACTACTGCTATTTTTTTCATATTTTCACCTCAAATATAGTTTTTACCATTTCAGGGAAAATATAACTAAAAAAATCTACTTTCGTAGATTTCTTTTTATTTGTTATTATGTTTTTTATTTATCAAAAATTCGAATATTTTGTAACTACCAAAAGATATAAAAAATGTACCTATATTTTGCCCAATTGTCACAAATACAGGGTATAAAACTCCTGTTAAATTATACAAAATTTTTAAAATTGGATTATTAGAATATCCTGATAAAAACATATAATTAGTATCTAATATTTCATTGGCAATAAAAGATATTATACAAAAACTTGTTGTAATAATAAAATACCATTTAAAGTCTTTAATACTAGGTTTTAATAATCCTTGGTATATTATAAAATATCCCATATAAAGCATTAAAACATGGTAAAACATACTATGAAAAGTTATAAAATGTAATACTGGATATCGACCTATTGATGTAGTTGGACAAAATAAATAAACCAATCCTCCGACTATTCCCCCATAAAACATAAAAGTTAAGGCAGTATGTTGTAATTTACCCTTACTAAATCCCGCTATAATACTTATAGGTATAAATAAACTACAAAACCATAATGGTAAATAATCATACCATCCGCTATATCTTCCAACGGATGTACCCCAAATTACTTTTATTATTTCAAAAAATAGTACAACAATTGAAACAATCTTAATAACTTTAATAGGATTTTTACTTTTTTTACGTGTCATTAATATTGTAAGTATTAGTACTATAAAACAAAATATCAGTATTAATATATGTTCTAATGAGTAAAGTCCTGCAGCTGGATACTCTCCACTACCTGCAAAAAATCCCATACTTTCATCCCTTTCATTGTTTTTTTATTTTGTCATTTTTTCATTTTTTAAGCTAATTCATATATATGAATTAGCTAGTTTAAATTATTATTTAATTGTAAAAACCGCTCCTAGAGAAGATGAATATTATTTTTTCTCATCAACTCTATTTCATCTTTCGGCCAAACTGAAGCTTGTACTTCTCCAATATGAGCCTTCTTTAAAAAGAACATACACATTCTAGATTGACCAATTCCCCCACCAATTGTAAGTGGTAAATTGTTATTTAATACATCAACCGCATATGGAGTTTCAAGTTTATATTCTTCCTTTTTATGTTTAATTTGTTTTACTAATGAATCTTGATCTACTCTTATTCCCATTGAAGAAATTTCAAGTGAAATATTTAACTCATCATACCATAGTAAAATATCCCCATTTAAATTCCAATCATCATAGTCTGCAGCTCGACCATCATGGGGATTACCACTAGGTAAAGGCCAACCAATTTGATATATAAATACCGCTTTATATTTTTTTGTGATTGTATCTTCTCTTTCTTTAGAAGTTAGATTAGGATACATTGCTTCTAATTCAGTTGTAGAAATAAAAGCTATATCTTCTGGTAAACTAATTGATAAAATAGGATACGCTTTTTCTACTACTTTTTCAGTAATTAATAAAGCTTTATATATTTTACGAACTACTTCTTTTAAATAATCTAAGTTACGATCTTCTTTTTTAATGATTCTTTCCCAATCCCATTGGTCTACATATAAAGAATGAATGTTATCCAACTCTTCAAATGGTCGAATCGCATTCATATCTGTATATAATCCATATTCAGCATCAAAATTATAAACACTTAAGGCGTTTCTTTTCCATTTCGCAAGTGATTGAACAATTTCTAAGTTACAATTTTCTAGATCTACTGCTTTAAAAGAAACAGCTTTTTCATATCCATTTAGATTATCATTTAATCCAGTTTCCGGTTGTACAAATAGTGGAGCAGATACACGAATTAAATTTAATTGTTTTGATAATTCTAACTCAAATGTATCTTTCACTAATTTAATGGCTTTTTCAGTTTCTATTAAGTTTAATAATGATTTATAATTTTCTTTTACTATTACTCTACGCATATATTTCACCTACCATTATATGTTAATTATTATAGCACTTTTTTAATTTTTTTAAATATAATTTAATAATAAATTACATAAATAATTAAAAAAACGGCAAAGTAATTACTTTGTCGTTTCATTTTTATTAAATATCCTATCTATTATAATAGGTTTTTCTACAATCAGCCCTTCTTTTGCACCTTTAACTGCTTTGATTAATACTACATTTGAATTTTCTTTATTTATGTCATAGACAAATTTCAGTTTTTTAACAATTAACTTTTTACTATTAAATAATCTCAATACTTCATTTAATCTTGAAGTTTGAAATAGAAAATAAACTGTTCCATTGTTACGCAAATTACGATTAATACAATTAACCATACTTTCTAAAGAAAAATTATTTTCGTGTTTCGCAAGTGCTAAATATGAGTTAGTTCCTAGATCATTATTGGGAGTTTTGAAATACGGTGGATTAAAAATTACAACATCTACTTCTTCATCTAATCTAAAAGTATTACCATCTGCGTGATACAATTCATAATTTTTAACATGGTTTTCTTCCATATTTTTCTTAGCTAAATCCAATGCTCTTTCATTAATATCTATACCTACTAATCTACGTGGATTAAATAAGCTAGCATATAACATTAAAGCACCAGTATTAGTCCCAATATCTAAAACAACATCTTGTTTGTAAACCTCAAGAAACTCGCCTAATACCATTGTATCAGTATTAATACAAAACATTTCATCATCTTGATATACTTTAATATCTTTATGATTTGGCAAATAATCCATTCTTATACTCATTATTTACCCCTGTTTTTATCGTATTGAGCTTCATACATTTGACGATATTTACCATTAAGAGCATACAATTCATCATGTGTACCTTCTTCGACAATTTTACCATCATCTAATACGTAAATATTATCAGCATTTCTAATTGTTGATAATCTATGAGCTACAACAAATGTTGTTCTACCAGATGCAAGTACTTTAAGAGCATTTTGAATTAAAATTTCGGTTTCTGTATCAATGTTTGCGGTCGCTTCATCTAGAATAATAATTGATGGATTTCTAAGCAATATTCTCGCAAACGAAATTAATTGTTTTTCTCCAGTAGACAAGTTTCCACCTAAATAATCTAAATTTGTATTGATACCATTTGGATAGTCTTTAACAAACTTTGTTGCCCCTATCATTTCTAATACTTTTTCAACTTCTTCATCAGTGGCATCAATACCAAAGGTAATATTAGACTTAATCGTACCACTAAATATAGCAGGTTCTTGTAAAACATAACCGATATTACTACGAATTTCTTGTTTAGTGTAATTCATAAAGTCATTATCATCAATTAATATTTTACCTTCTTTTAAGTCATAAAAGCGTTGTAATAAAATCATCATAGTTGATTTACCACTACCTGTATGACCAACTAACCCTATAAACTCCCCTGGTTTTACATGTAAATTAATATCTTTTAAAACTTTATTAGTATCTTCTTCGTATGAAAAAGAAACATTTTCAAATTTAATATCGCCTTTAAAATTAGGACGTTCATTGAATCCTAAATACTTATCTTCTTCTTGATCTAATAAATCAAATACACGAGTTGAAGCAACAAATGAATCTTCAAGTGAATTTAAGTTAGCAAAAATTTCTCTAATTGGATCGAAGATTTTATTTATATAAGTTACATATAAATATAATGCTCCTGCAGTAATCGCTCCCGCATTAGTTAAAAATTGACGTCCAAAATAATAAATAATCAATGCTAATAAACCATTTTGAATTAATAATAATAATTCACCACCAAAAATAGAATTTATTTTTAATGCTCGCATTTTATTACCATAATTTGTTGATAATAAATTATCATATTCATTAGTCATTTCATCTTCTTTATTAAATTGTTGAATAATTGCCATTCCATCTACATATTGAGCCATTGAAGCATTAATAATTGAATTCATCTCACGAATACGATGATGGTATTTATTATTAATTCTTCGATATACAGTCATCCATAATAGAATTAATGGAGCTGCTAAGAATGTTAATAGAGATAATTTCCAATTTACCTTAAATAATTCTATATACACCATTACCAAAGATATAACAGCAGTTAAAATAGAGAAAAGCACCTCATATAATCCTCTGACACCTTCTGAATCACTTATTATTTTAGTGACTATTTTACCACTAGGTTCTGAAACAAAATATGCCATTGGTAAGCGATTTAGTTTTTCAAAAGCATCTTTACGAATATCTAAAGTTAAACGCATAGATGCAGTTAAAAAGAATACATGTTGACAATATCTAAAAATTATAATAACAAATGTTAAGCTACCATATAAAATCAATAATTTAATTATTGGATTAACACTAGGTTTATAAAAAGCTTTTAATTCAGCCTTGTTTAACTGATGGGCCATAATATAAGAATCATCTGTTAATAAAATCATTTGTTTTTCTTCGTCATATTCAACTACATCACTACTACTATATAAACCTTCTAATAAATAATAATCGTTAGAACAATATACAATTGAAATAATTTCTTGATTAGAAACTTCTTCATCTTTTTTTATCTTGCGATACTCATTACCTAAGTATTCAACATCGCCATCTTCTACTTTTACCCAAGTAGTTTGTACACCTAATAAGTGATCATCTAAAATGGTATTAATTAATTTAGGTTGAAATAATTCTAGATAAGTAAATGCCAATAAGAAAAGTAATGAAACTACTATTAGAACTTTACTCTTCCAAGCATATTTTAATACTCTCTTTAATACAACTTCAGCTGGATAATTTTGATATTTATCAAAACTTTTTTTGCGTTTTGGAGTTTGATAAGTTTGTTTTTGTTTACTCATTATCAGTCCCTCCCATCTCTTGAATCTTGTATTGTTCATAATACCAACCATGAGAATCCATTAATTCTTGGTGAGTTCCACGTTCTACTATTTTCCCTTTGTCTAAAACAATAATCTCATCACAAGCTTCAACTGCAGTTAGTCTATGAGCTATAATGATATTTGTTTTATTTTTTCTTATTTCTTTCATATTTTTAATAATATTAGCTTCTGTAGATCCATCAACAGCACTTAACGAGTCATCTAGAATTAAAATAGGAGCATCTTTTAGTAAAGCACGAGCAATTGACAAACGTTGTTTTTGTCCACCTGATAATGTAACACCATATTCTCCTACAATGGTTGCTAATCCATCATCTAAGAATGCTAAATCTTTTTCAAAATCAGCCATCTTAATAGCATAATTTAAATCAATGTTTGAGCTGTCACTTTTTCCAATTAATATGTTAGCTTCAACACTTCTAGCAAATAACAAATGTTCTTGAGGAACATAAGCCACTAATTTTCTAATATCAGTTTTACGATATTCATTTATCGAAATACCATCTATTAAGAAACTATTATCATCCATAACAGGATATCTTCTTAATAATTGTCTAATTAAAGTAGATTTACCACTTCCAGTTTTACCTACAACTCCTAATGATTTACCATTAGTAATCGTTAAATCAACACCTCTTACTACTTCAAAATCAGCATTAGGATAACTAAAATGATAATTTTTAAATTCAATAGTATTAAAATTATCAATAGATAGTTGTTCATCAGTCTCAATAATATCAGGAGTTGCATTTAGAACTTCTAATACACGGTCAAAAGAAATAGCACTTTGAGCAAATCTAGCTATTTGATTACCAAGTTGCATCATTGGTGATGAGAATTGAGCTAATAATAAACTGAATGTAATTAATTCTCCAACTGTTAATTCTTGATTAATAATTAGATATGCCCCATATCCATATGCAATTAACTGACTAATATTTGTAAAAAATCTAAATGTTGGTCCAAATACTGATTGCATTAAGACTGATTTTTTCTCAGTGTCAAAACATTCTTGAGCAGAATTCTTTAATTTATTACAATCTTCACCTTCAGATACAAATGCTCTTATTAATTTAACATGTTGAACACTTTCCATTGCTAAATTACTTAAGGTAGATGCCTTTTTACGTACTAAACGCCAGTTATCACTAATTTTTGGTCTCATTAAAACTACCACAATAAAAATAAATGGTAATGGTAATACTGATAACAATGTTAATAATGGATGTAATTTAACCATTGATATAGACGAAAGAGCAAGTGTTAATAAAAGTGTAATAACACTAAATATTAAATGCGTACAAACATTTGCCATCGCAAAAGTATCAGATGTAGCACGTGTCATTAAATCTCCAGGATGATATTCAACAAAATATGCAGCATCTTGTTTTAAAATATTTTTCATAAAAAGCATTTTAATATGATAAAACAATTTATGGAATAAATTACCTAAACATATGCTTTTTATAATGCTAACTACATATTTCAATAATACAATCATTACCAGTGAAACTAATAATGTCAATAACACATTTGATGTAATTTGTCCTAATCCTATGATGTCTACTGCTTCACCAATTATTTCTGGTTTCTTAATATCACAATATATTATTAATATAGACAGAATAATTGTTAGAACATATTTCCACCAGTATTTTTTTAAATACCAATTAATACTTTTAATTCGTTTCATATTTTGCTCCTTTCATCAAATTTTCTCATATTATATCACATTTATAAAAAATTAAAAATATATTTGCATTTTAAAAAGTAGAGATTTTCTCTCTACTTAATTTTATTTAAATATTTTAGAAATTGCAGCTACAACGTCTTTGATATTTGCGTTAGTTGTGTTTATACATAAATCGTAATTTTCTTTAACTCCCCATTTTTGTTCGGTATAATGTTCATAATATCTTGAACGTTGCTTGTCTATCTTCTTAATGTATTTCCAAATTTCTTTTTCAGTATATTCATTTTCTACTTTATTTCTTTCCATACAACGTTTAATTTTACTATCTTTGCTGGCATATACAAATATCCTATATGGATTATATTCCTTCAAAATATAATCAGCGCAACGCCCTACTATAATACAATTAGATTTCATAGCTAAATCTTTTAATATTTTTGATTGAGCACCATATACGCTTTGAATTTGATATTGTGTATATTGATCAACATAAGCAATTGAATTACCTACAGTAATAGGATATAATTTATGAGGTTCACTTTCAATTATTTCTTTAACATACTCTTCAGATAATGCTGTTTTCTTTGATATTTCTGTGATTATTTCATTATCATAATATTCAAACCCTAGTTCTTCTGCAAGTCTACGAGCAACTTCACGTCCACCACTTCCAAATTCACGTCCTACAGTTATTATTTTATATGTATTATTACTCATAAAAGCACCTCCACTATTGTTATTATAACATTTTTTTAATAAATAGTCAATTTTAAAAAAGAGAAGATTTAAAAATCTTCTCTTAAAAACTATTTTGCTGCTTCAAAAACATAGTTTACAGTAGGTCCATAATTAGCTTCAATGAAAGCTTTAACTTCTGGTTGACTTAAAGCTTCAACTAAAACTTTAATTTTATCACTATCTAAATCTGCAGTTCTAACGGCAATAATATTTGGATAAGCAACATCAGTAGATTCACCAAATACCTTATATTCAGCTGCTTTAGATGCACCCCAAGCAGTTAAAGCATAGTTACCAGGAATTACTGCATATCCACCTTCTGAAACTTTATTATGTAATAATCCAGCATCAATACATTCAATTGTAACTCCAATTGATGAAGTATATACAGGGTGTTGAGCATTGAAGTTTTCAACACTATAAGAATCAATTAACCCATTAGCAACTAATAATTTATAAGCTCTTTCTACATTTGAAGCATCGTTGATGATATATACTTTAGTATTTTCCCAAGATGTTTTAGCTTCTAAACCATATAAATTTAAAGGTTCATTATGAACTTGACAAGCTACTGATAATTCATAATTTTTAGCAGCGATTTCACTTTCTAAATAAGGAACGTGTTGGAAATAGTTAGCATCAATTCCACCATCATTTAATGCTTTATTAGGAGTAACATAGTCTTGATATACTTTCACTTCTAATGTATATCCCTTAGATTTAATATAGTCTTGAACAGCATCGCTGTTTAAGATTTCTGCATGTGGTGAAGGTGTAGCACCTACCACAATTGTCTTTTCATCATTCCCACATGATGCTAAACTAAATAATAAAATAAATGCAAATATACTTAATAATACTTTTTTCATAATTCTTACTTTCTCCTTTTATCAATTCTTTTTGATATAAATAGTCCACCTTCTTGAATCAATTGAACCATTATAACAACAAATAAAATACATATCCACATTCCCAGTTTATCAGTTCCATAATAACCTAAATTGAATGCTTCTACAATTAATCCTCCACCAGCAATGTAACCTGCAAATGATGTATAACCAATAATTGAAACTACCGTAACAGCAAATCCTGATATCAATGAAGGTTTTGCTTCTGATAATAATACTTTCATAATAATTTGTAAATCTGATGCTCCTAAAGATCTTGCAGCCTCAATTACCCCACTATTTACTTCAGTTAAGCTTTGTTCTACCATTCTAGCAATAAACGCAAACGAAGCAAATACGAGTGGTACAATCATCGAATACCAATTACCTGACCATGAACCCTTACCAAAGAATATATTAGTTACAGGTATTAATACTATAATTAATAATAAACAAGGAATAGATCTAAAAATATTTACAATTGTTCCTAGTATTGTATTAATAATAGTATTAGGTATTAAACCTTTTTTACTTGTTACATATAATAATACTCCAATTGGTAATCCAATTATGTATGCAATAACAGTTGAAATAACTGTCATAAGCATAGTATCTCTAAGCGCTTCTAGAAGTTGAGTCCAATTCATAATTTTCTACCTCCTTATACGCTATTTGTTTAATATTTAAGTAATTTTTTAATTTTTCAATATCTTCTTCATAATATGGTAATTTAATAATCAATTGACCAAATAATTTACCATCAACTAGCCATGAATTAGCATAAACTATTGATACTAAGACTCCACAATCACGAATAATATTTGCTATTAATGGTTCATCAGTATCTCCATTAAATTTAAATTTAATTAGTTTTGAATCATGGAATTTAGTAACAACATGTCCTGAATAAACAAGTTTTCTAGCAGCTTCTGTCTGAGGATTTAAGAATACTTCAGACATTAAACCTGACTCAACAATTTTATGATTAGATAAAATCGCAACTTTATTACATATTCTTTCAATAACTGACATTTGATGAGCAATAATAATAATAGTTAAACCTAATTCTTTATTTAAACTCCTTAACAAATCTAAGATTTGTTCAGCAGTCATCGGATCAAGGGCACTTGTACATTCATCACAAAGTAAGATTTCAGGATTAGAAACTAGTGCTCTAGCAATCGCAACCCGTTGTTTTTGTCCACCTGATAATTGACTAGGATAAGAATCATGTTTATCCTCTAATCCAACTAACTTAATTAAATTTTTAATTTTTTCATCAACTTCTTGTGTTCTTACATAACCTTTTGTTAATGTTAATGGAAACTCAACATTTTTATATACAGTTTTTTGGTTTAATAAATTAAAGTCTTGAAAAATCATTGAAACTTTTTTTCGGTAATTTCTTAAAGAACTCGCTTTTAAAGAAGCAATATCCAATTTATTATTTGAATCATAAAAATAAATATTACCAGAATCAGCTTGTTCAAGTCTATTGATACATCTAACTAAAGTTGACTTACCTTCACCAGATAATCCTATTACACCAAATATATCACCTTTTTCAAAATCTATAGATATATCATCTAATACTGGTGTTAATTTTTTACCGGTTTTAAAGGTTTTAGATAAATTACGTATTTCTAAAATATTCATAACTTGTCTCCTTTCTAATAAAAAAACGCCCCAAGAAAAAATATTTTCTTAGGACGAGTAATACCCGTGATACCACCTAATTTCACTACTACTTCACAATAGTAGTCTTTGCAAGTACAATAAATTATACTCTATCGCTTTAACGGGCGAACCCGTCTTTGTCTAAATATCGACAAAGCTGCCCCAAGACCATCTTCAATGCTAACCATAATATTTGCTTTCACCATATACAAACTCTCTAAGATTAT
>JAEIGA010015008.1_pt1 | contig 11796 bp, 10 predicted proteins | sample 9270691 | NCBI WGS metagenome assembly JAEIGA01 (sample SAMN17057246, study PRJNA624740) | gut metagenome | biome: biome; isolation source: fecal sample | host: Bos grunniens | place: China: Xizang | collected 2019
CTTATTGGCGATCTTAGAGATTTGAAGAACGCTAACAAGAATGCTTTTAACGGCGAGGGATTTGAGAAACAGGCGCGGCAAATGACGGACTATGAGAAAGCCGTAAAGAATGCCGCCAGGGAATTTGCATCCAGTTGGTCCGTGTTTAGCAGAGAAGGAACGCAGACGGTACAAGCGAACTTCAAGGCGTTGGTTGACGACATGATGAACGGCTTCAAGAACTCAACCAAACTTTGGAATCAGCTTTCAGATTCCGTCAAGACTCATGCGAAGTTTGTGGATGAGACAAAGACGCAGTACAAGGACCTTTTGGATTACGTAAGGAACACAAACAGTTCCATCACGGGCGACGTAGGAAAAATCCGTCTTGGTTTTGATTCGTCGGAACTTGGAGACGATTACAAGAGAATGTCCGCGATTGCCGGGAGAGCGTTTGTTGCGTCTGATAAGGGCGTAGGTACGGGAGACTTTGAGAACTACATTACCGAGTTGAATCAAAAACTTGGAAACATTATTCCCGTAGGAAATACGGCAGCAGACACATTCAGAAACTTTGTTGCCGTATTGCAAGACGCACGCGAAAAAACAATGTCGTTTAATGAAGCACTTAGCCGTGGATCGTTTGGCAAAGATGCACTTGACGAAAGCATTGGTACGGCTGCTGAACAGCTATACAACTCGTTCAAAAGCGACATTCCGCAAGCAATCCAAGCAACGGATCAAGAAGTCAAAAAGCTAAATGACGATTTGGCGTTTCTTGAGGGCATTAGATTTCACGGAATTGATGGGGAATATGTATTCAAAAATGGCGAACTCGTCCAGACCCGTGAGGAAATGGAGCGTATCGCAGAACTTGCGGAAGAAATAAGGGTTGCGACAAGCGATACTGGCGCACCTTTACACGCAATCCCGGAAGAACTGATGAGTCCTCAACAACTTGCGGAAGCCAGAACGCAGATGGAAGCCGTAAGCGAGGAAACGCAAAAGACTTCCAGTTTTTCTGAAATGATTCGCAAGACCTGGGAGTACATTAAGAATGCCTTTGGTAACGCTAAAGCCAACGCAAAAGAAATCGGTAATTCGATGCGAAGCGGAAGTTCAGCCGCGAAAGATTTTGCTAAATCTGCGGTTAAGATAGAGAATCCGTTCAAAAACATTCGCACCAGCGTTAATCACATAACCAAAGGGATTAAAAAGAGTTTCAGCACGTTCCTAAAGTACACCATAGGCGTAAGAAGTACCTATGCTTTAATCAATAAGATTAGAAGCGGACTTATCGAGGGTTTAAAGAGCATTGTTCAGTATAGCGAGGAAACAAACCAAAGCATTTCAATGCTAAGGAACAGTTTCACACAGTTTAAGAACAGCGTAGCGGCGGCAGTAACGCCAATAATCAATTCCTTTGCCCCGGCTATCAACACGATCATTGAATTATGTACCAGAGCCGTAAACGCCGTAAATCAGCTTATTTCCGCACTACTTGGGAGAGATACCTGGATTAAGGCGAAAAAAGGCACGGAGGACTACGCTAAGAGCCTTAAAGGCGCGGCTAAAGCGGCGAAAAATGGCCTTCGTACTTTCGATGAACTGAAACTCATCACCACAAACAGCGGCGGCGGAAGCGGAGAAGTATTACCAGCCGACATGTTTGACACGTTACCTGTCGAAAACAAGTTTAAGAATCTTGCTGAAAAAATAAGAAAGGCAATACAGCCCATAATCGACGATTTCAAGAGTCTTTGGAAACACGTTACCGAGGGTGATTGGTTCGCAGCTGGCCAGGACGTAAACAAGATTGCCACAAAGATATGGGGCTTGATTACAGATGCCATTGACAAGGTTAATTGGGAAGGCATCGGAAATAAGGTAGGCGAGTTCTTAGCTGGACTTGATTGGCTTGATTTGCTTACTAAGTGGCTAAAAATGAAGTTTAAGATATGGGAAGCCATCATAAGCGTAATCGTTGGTTCGTTTAAGAAAGCACCCTTGGAGACGGCATTCCTTTTAATGTTTGGCCTACTCAAATTTACTGGCGTTGGAAAGTTGCTTGCTGGGAAAATACTTACTAAAATGACTGCTCACCTTGCCGGGTCCGAAGCTGCGGCAGCTGTAGCCGCAATGGGTGCTAAAATCGTTGCGGGAATATTTGGCGGTATAACTGCTGCCGTTGGCGGTTTTTGGCTTGGAACAACCTTAGCAAAAGTCCTTATGGGAGATCAAGCGCCTGACATGACGGGTTTGGAGATTGCACAAGAGTTGATTGACGGATTTAAAAAAGGCGATATTTGGGAAGCCTTTGGAGCATGGTGGGCGGATGTATGGGAAGGTTTGACTACATTTGCTAAAGACAAATGGAATGGCCTTTTCAACTCTAAAATTGAAACACCTAGTGGACTAGGATCAAAAGCGAAGTCTTACACAAAGTTGGGTGGAACACGCGCAACAGGCGGCTATGTTCCCAATTCTTGGACGATGTTTATGGCCGGAGAAAACGGAGTTCCCGAAATGCTTGGAACCGTTGGCGGCAAAACAGCCGTAGCTGGCGGTGTGGAAATTACTGGAATTAAAGATGCGATATACGCCACTACGCAACAGGAAATGGAACTTATGAGACAGCAAAACGCATTGTTGCAAGGTATTCTTGAAAAAGAATTTGGAATCACCAAAGACGACATTGGCAAAGCTGCACAGAGTTACAACCAGGCTTACAAAAAGCGCACGGGAAGACCTGCGTACACTTGATTTAAGAGCCTCCTTTGTGGTACAATTAAAAAAACTGCAAAGGAGGTATTCTTATGTCGCTAATTGTTTGTCCTGAATGTGGGAAAGAATATTCCGACAAAGCAAGTGCTTGCCCTAACTGCGGATGCCCCACGAACGCCGTTTCCGAAATGAAACATGATTTTTTGGAACAAGACATTTCCAAAAACAGGGAAATGATGCGGATTCAAGAGTTGCAATCGGAATACGACAAGATCCACAAAATCCCAATGACTGTTTACAGTTTGCTTCAACTTGTAGGGCTTATACTTGTAATTATATCAATATTTGCGTTTATAGGCGGAGACATAGGATATTTTTTCGTGTTTGTTGTCATTGGACTTGCAATGTATGTGCCATCGACAAAAGCGTATGAGCGTAGCAAGGAACTTGAAAAAATGATAAATGGCCAAAGGCAAGAGCAATTATGCCCGTTTTGTAAGAGTACGGACATAAGATCAGAACGTTTAGCCGCAGGAAGTTTTCAGGTTCAAGGCAAAACGACAGTTGGGAAAAACATAAATCCACTAAAGCCGTTTACACACACGAACATACGGCACGGGAATACTTACAACGAGAACATTTACAGAACTGAATATGTTTGCAATAGTTGTGGGAAGAGGTTTACGAACCCACAAACAATTTGGAGATAGAATTAAACAAAGGCACTCATGGAAACATGGGTGCTTTTTTATTTTTAAAATTTTGGGGGCATAACATGGCATACGCGGGATATTTGTTAAAGATTGGCACATATCAGATACCTCATTCTCTTATTAAGGCAGAGTCGTACAAGCCGTACTTAAACATGCAGGATTTGGACAGCTACACGGACGCTGACGGCTATCTTCATAGATTTCCAGTTGCTTTGAAAGTTGCAAAAGTAGAACTTGAAACAAAGCCGTTGCTTACTAACACGGAATTTTCTGCATTGATGGCAAATATCGCGTCGCAGTACACAAACGCCACGGGCAGAGAGTGTACGATCACGGCCTATATCCCGGAGACAGACGCTTATGTTGTGCAAAAGGGTTATCTTGCGGATTTTGAGCCGGAGATATATCACGCCGACGCATCTAAGGTTACATATAACTCAATTAGACTTGCATTTATCGGAGGGGTAAGATGACAGTTTCTAGTGCCGTAAAACAAGCATATTTGGACGGCGATCACAAGAATCTATCTTTGTACTTCCCTGACTTAGATTTGACGATAGGGCATGAAAACATTGTTGCGGAAAGCATGTCGCTACATGAGTCAATCTTTGAGACGGAAAGCATAGAATTTGTCGGTTGCATCTCGTCGCAATTCAAGATACAAGTGCGCAATCTGCATGAGGATATAAAAGGCCAGTATATTGTCGTTTCCATTACAACAGACAGCACAATCGACTCTCCGATACCTTTGTTTCGCGGCATTGTAGACGGCGTTGACATGTCTGCGAAAAGGAATTACAAGACGATCACGGCTTACGACGAACTGTATTCCAAAGGGCAGATTGACGTAGCTGGATGGTATAAGTCATTATCTTTCCCCATTTCCATAGGCAATTTCAGAGACGGGTTGTTTGACTATGTTGGCTTGAATCAAGTAGCCACTATATTGCCAAACGACGGAGTTATGATCGAAAAACAGTACAGCCCTAATGAATTAGAGGCAATTACTGTTATAAAGTCCTTGTGTCAAATCAATGGCGTGTTTGGAATTATCAACAGAAGCGGAGATTTTGAATACGTCACAATAATTCCTTCGGATACACCGCCTACGGAGACAATGGACGCATACAGAGACATAACCTTTCAGGAGTATGTCGTTCGCCCCGTTGAGAAATTAGTGATCCGTGAAACTAATGAAGACGAGGGAGTTAGTTACGGCAGCGGCACAAACAGATATGTTATCCAGGGGAATTTTTTCGCAAAGGGGCAAGAGGACGAAACACTTCTTGAAATGGCAGAGAACATTTACCCAAACATTGAGGGGTTTAGCTATGCTCCTTTCAATGCAAGCAGCGACGGAATGCCCTGGGTTGAATGTGGAAAAGACATAATCAAGTACAAGATATTGGACTTTGAAAACTCGACTTCCGGGAGCATTGTTTATAAGTACAAAAGCTTCTATGTCCTTAACAGGATCTTGTCAGGCATCCAGGTTTTGACCGATGAATACGACGCTTCCGGCGACGAATATCAGCACGAATTTATTACGGACCTACAAGTGCGTGTAGAAACCATTGTGGAGCAAATTGGCGAGATAGCTGGTAGGTTACAGGATTACTCGCTTAATTATGTCGTTTTTACAAATCCAAACAAAATAACCATAAACGACGGCGATACGGTAAGCGTTTGGCGGTGCGTGTTTGCGATTCAAAAGCCTACGCAAGTTATGGTGCAAATAGAAATACTTTTGGATTGCGAAACAACGGTAAGCGGAGTCACCTACAACGATCTGGTTATTACGACAAATTATTACTATGATCTTGTGTTTATTGACAGTAGGCAGCCAAAAGAAACATACGTTGACGGCGATCACATTTTGAAACTGTATTACGTTCTTAAAGTGGATGACCCTAACGTTACGCATGAATTTGAGGTTAGGTTAAAGGCAAATGGCGGCAAGGCCACAATAGACATTGGACAAGGCTTATTCACTTTGGTAGGTCAAAAGATCGTCGGTGACGTTTGGGATGGAAGATTTAACATTGAGCAGGAATTGCCAATCATGGCAATTGGCCATCCTTTGCATGGAATCACATTGCAAGGCATTGAGGATACCGTTATTGTTGCAACGCAAACGCCAGTTGGACCAGACATTGAGCAAGAGTTGCCAATTTACACGCTTGGTCATCCCACGAATGCCATCATTCTTGTGGGAATAGAAGAAGACATTTCGGCTGAAACAAACGAGGTTTAGGAGGTAGGAGATGAAATTCAAAGGACATACTACGATTGAGTTAAAGAACGTGGAGACGGGCGAGATTAAGAAGTATGAAGACGATAACATGCTAACCAACGCAGTTGAAAAGATGCTGAATTTTGCGTCTACTCATGCACTTGGAGCAAACCCTTTAGACATCTATTCCTCGCATTGGTACAACCTGCTTGGCGGCCTTGTACTTTTCGATACGGCACTTACGGAAGACGCAGACAATATTTATCCCCCGGCTGGAACAAAGCCCGTTGGCTACGGTCAATGTCAGGACACAAGCTCCTACACAAGCATTAGTGAGTGGGGCGTATATAACTCACAAGAGAGTGACACAAGCGCAACGGACACGAAGAAAATGGTGTGGGATTTCAGCACTTCTCACGCAAACGGAACGATTGCAAGCATTGCATTAACGCACAGAAATACTGGATTGTTCGGTTTTGGCATTTCATCTTGGCAGAACACTCAAAGAACTTGCAGAGGGCGAATCAACCTGGGAACAATCATCACGCAAAGCAAGAAGGGGAAACAAGCAAGAAATTCTTCATGTTACGGCGTGGTTGGTTCAAACTTGTCTCTTAACGATGGTTCATACGTTGATTTCTGCGTTGACGCTGACAATGACGAGAAATACATGTTTAAGGTTTGCGCTGACGGACTTAGCATCATCAAGCATAAACTGTACCACGAACAGATGAACATGTTTAGGGGAGCAACGGCTTTCCAGAGTTTTGAGGAAGAGACTTATTCCGAGACTTTTGGCGGTTCGTATTTCTACCATTTTTACAATCCAGACGAGAAAGTTTTGTACTTTTACACGCTTGGAAGCACCGTTGAGCAATGGAGCAATGCCGCGGTATCCTTTACGGTTCACAAGTTCGACATGGAAGCGCAAACGCTGACAAAAGGATGGAAGACTTTTTCAATGCAAGCTACGGGAAGCCTGTTTAACAGCCCTGTCATTACCAACGGAGGAATCTATGTTATACGATATGCAGAAAATGCGTGGAGAGTGTCTAAATTTGACACGGTGTCTGGAACGGTGTCGAACGTGGCATCCGCATCGAGCATAGACACCTCCGGGGCATACGGGCGCAAGTCATGGATACAAAACGGATTGATATACATTCCGTCATTTTTGCCGTTTGGCGGTACAACAGGCTACTCTTACGCAATCATCATTGACACTTCTGACGATACCGTAAGGTACACGAACAACATGTATCCTACGTACTACGGGGAGAGTGACAGGACTAGAATTGGAATTATCGTGCCACCGATTGACAATACTCAATTAGTGTGCGGAACCATGCTTAATGCGGGAGAAGACCAGCAAATTGTCATGAATCTGCAACAGAGTGAGGATGGAGCGCAAAATGCGGGAAACGTATTTGCTCCAATCAGTTACCTTGGCACAATTAACAACCTTAGTGAGCCTATCGTGAAAACGGCACAGCAGACGATGAAAGTCACCTATACCATCACGGTTGAAAGTGAGGAATAATCCATGATTTACAACGGAAGCGACAAGCACAAAATAGCGTTGTTTGAAGGAAAACAAGACAAACTGACAGCCGGCGACAACATAACTCTTACCCCTCTTGCGGATGGTACGGTGCGTATTGACGCAGAGGGTGGCGGTGGAACTGTAACGGACGTGCAAGTAGACGAAACAAGCGTTGTTGACGAGGACGGAGTTGCACAAATACCAGCAATTCCGTCAGAACTTGATGATTTAGATGACGTGTCAATCTCTTCTCCCGTAATTGGGGAAGTGCTTGCATACAATCCAATTACGCAGAAATGGGAAAACGGGTCTGGTTACGACAGATTTGCTCCAATTATCTATTCCCTTGAAGAGCGTGAAGTTGGAGTATTTACGGACGGTAAGCCGTTGTATCAGAAGACATATGTATTTAATGGACTTGTTCAGCTAAATTCAAATTCGTGGTATGACACGGGAATTACTTTGTCAGAGAGTTTGAAGCCAATAAAGTTTGAGGGTCATGCTTACTGGAATGACAATGCCGCTTTTGTTATTAGTGGTTCTACAAATAACAACAAAATAAGTCTGATACAGTTTAGAAACACAGCTATTCAAATTGATTCATTTACCATGTATTACACAAAAGTATCAGATACTCCCGGATCTGGTAGCTGGACTCCTCAGGGTGTTCCGGCGCATCATTATTCTACCAATGAACAAGTAGTTGGTACTTGGTTTAATGGAAAAACTCTTTATGAAAAGACTATAAGTTTTACAACAGGAAGTTCCAATGCTTACCTAACTTACCTTACAGACATACAAAATCCCGCAGAAATGATGATAGTATATGACGCAAGTTATTATGTGAACGGCACAGCAAGAATAGGCATTGTTCCGTATTATGGAACATTGGGAAGCAATGATGGAAACGTTCTTGAAGCGTTATGTGCAATCGACAGCGGAAAGATTAGAATTGACTATCGAGTTGGCGAGAGTGCTTATTCTAAACAAGTTATAATGACTTTAAGATACACAAAAACAACTGATTAAAGCACTATTGTAGCAAAACATAAAACAAAGGGAGGATACAAAAATGGCAGTAAGAGTATCAAAGGATCACGGAATTATCTCACAGGATTTCGGAGAAAAGACGGTGGTTGCGAAGTTGTTCGCAGACTCAAAAGAAGACGTAACTACGGATATTATTGATGGAACCCTTGAAAACAAGCCCGAAGGTTACACGCTTGACGCTGAAAGCTACGCCATTACGGCAGACGGAGATATTGCAATGCTTGATTCCACCGGAGAATGGCATTGGGTAGGCGAGGAAGAGGACGCGCCTGTTGGAACACTATCTCTGGACAAGCCGTCACTTAATGTTGTGAAACCGATCTTTGAAGCGGAAGAGGTAGAGCCGAGCGTTGAGGAATCCGAGCCTTTGGCAGAAGATGAGCAGACGGACGAGGACGATATGCGATAGGAGGTTTAATATGTTCGACATTGACAAAATCCTTTTTATGCGGAATAGCGGAAAGATTCTGCCCGATGCGAAGATCGAGGACATTCTCTTTGCCAAAAAGCTACAAGCGGCGGCAGAGAAGATTGTCACCATCATCGGCAATCCCCTGTCATTCCTTGCAAAGAAAGCCCAGACGGCAAAATCTACCAAGATTTCATTGTCTCCCATTCAAGACTTGCACGGGTATAACAATCCTTGGCCTGATGGTGGTGGAAAACAAAAGGCAAATATGATTGTTGATAATATTGTTGTCGGAAAGTATATTGATAACGATGGCGTTGAGCAATCACAACCAAATAATTTTTATTATTCTGAGCCTATTCCAGTAAAAGCTTTAACTGCTTATACGATGAATGTTTCAGATAGTGTGTGGTACATGAGTTTTATGGAGTATGACAGCAATAATACTTTTATAAAAAGGACATTATATGGAAGTTCATCCGTTCCAACTGGTAAAACAGTAACAATAACCACCGATGCAAATACCGCATACATTCTGTTTGGTTCAAATATGTTTAAAACAGAACCAGTTACTTTGAATGATATTCTTGCATTAACATGGATGCTTTCAGAGGGATCAACTGCCGCAGATTACGAACCTTACTCCAACATCTGCCCCATTACTGGCAGAACGAGCGCGACGCTGAACGTGTGTGGGAAGAATCTGTTTGACAAGACTAGAGTTACAGCTGGATATTTTGACAGAGACGGGAACATATCACCCGTCCAAAACACTAAGGTTTCTGACTTTATGCCAGTAATTTCTGGAAAAACATATTATTTTGGAGAATGGTACACACAAAGAGTAGGGAGATATACGTGTTATTATGATAAAAATAAAAATTTTATCAGCTCATTTACACCAGATTATAGAGGCGAAGCAATAACCATACCAAATAATGTATGTTTTGTGCGTACAAGCATCCGAAATGAATTTGTTGATACTTATCAACTCGAACTCGGCTCCGAAGCCACCACCTACGAGCCATACACAGAATCCAACGACATCACCATCCAATTTGGTGAAACCGTCTACGGCGGCACTCTGGATGTGGAGACGGGAGAGTTGGTGGTTGACAGAAAACTGATTACGATTGGGGATTATAGTTGGACGCATACCTCAACGGGAGGTGGAGTGTTTAGAGGCGATTTTAATGACATGAAAGATAAGGACGAAAGTCTAATATCATCTGCACTCAAAACAGATTTTTCGTCATATGCTTCAATGCCGCCGTATTCAGTTAGAACGGGTACAGGCACCTCTGGTAAGAGAATCGTAATTAAACCATCATCAGATATTACAACACAACAAAAATTGTTTGATGTAATCGGAAATGAAACAATCTGTTACACTCTCGCCACCCCCATCACCATCTCCCTCACTCCCGAAGAAGTTCAGCTCCTCAAAGGCGTGAACAATATCTGGACGGATTGGGATAGCATTGAGTTGACGTATAAGGCATAGGGGGTGATTGCGATGCAGTTTGATTTTTCACAAGTAGTTGTGATCGTTGCGTTTGTGCTGTCCGTGTTCAACCTTTGGGATAAGATCGACGCAAGGATAAAATCGGCAAAGGAACCGACAAAGGTATTGGAGACGCGAATTGCCACGGTTGAAACGCTTGTCACACAGAGATTTTCATTGTATGACGATCACTTTGCAAAAGACCTCGGCAGAATTGAGAAGATCGAAGAGGGGAACAAAGTGACGCAACAGGCGTTGCTTGCCCTTCTCAATCACGCTATAGATGGTAACGACATTGCAGAGGTAAGAAAAGCGTCAAAGGATCTGACTGATTATTTGATAAGGAGGTAATGAGTATGAGTTTTGGAATAGGCGAAGTTTTAGCGATCACGGTTATCTGTTATTTGATCGGAGAGGGCGTTAAGGTATCTCCGCTTGACAGCAAGTTTATTCCCGTAATCGTAGGCGTTTGCGGCGGCATTCTGGGTGTTGTTGCATTCTTGATCGGAATGCCGGATTTCCCTGCAAGCGACATTATTACGGCGATTGCCGTTGGTATTTCTTCTGGTCTTGCGGCAACGGGAGCAAACCAGGTGGTTAAGCAGCTTAAGAAATAGGGGGTGCGGATATGGCAAAGATTTGCATTGATCCAGGGCATTATGGCAAGGCGAACAGAAGTCCTGGAATCCCGGAATACTACGAATCAGAGACAGTTTGGAAGCTGGCGCAGATGCAAAAGAAATACCTTGAACAGCTTGGCCATACAGTTGTAATGACAAGGACTAACCAAAACAAGGACCTTGCCTTGCAGAGCCGTGGGAAGGCTTCAAAGGGTTGTGATTTGTTCATTTCCGATCATACCAATGCCGTTGGTAGCGGTATGAATGAATCCGTCAGTTATGCAAGTATCATTCCGATGGTTGGAGACACTACGACAAAGTGCGACGACATAGCTATGGATTTTGCAAAGAAGATTGGACCCGTGATTGCTAATGCCATGGGAATCACCTACAAAATATCCACCAAAAATGCACAGTCCGACAGGAACGGTGATGGCATAAAGAATGATAACTACTACGGCGTGCTTCATGGTGCAAGGCTTGTTAATACGCCCGGCATCATTTTGGAGCATGGGTTCCATACGCACAGCGCAACGGTCAGATGGCTCTTGAATGACGCGAATTTAGACCGATTAGCGAAAGCAGAAGCGGAATGTATAAACGCATATTTCAAGCCCCAAAATGAGCCAAATACAAAGCCACAGACCTATTACACGGTGGTTAAAGGTGACACTCTTTCAAAGATCGGAAAGAAGTTTGGTGTTTCGTGGAAAACCATAGCAGACCTAAACGGCATAAAGTCGCCGTACACGATCTATCCAGGTCAGAAAATCAGAATATCGTAACATTAAAAATGCCCTCGGCTTAGGCCGGGGGCTTATTTTTTTGGATAATAAAAAAATTTTATTTCACATCTTGTTCTAAAACGCAACAAGTTAATTCTTGAAATATATGCCAGTCTAATTCCATTTCTTCATTTTTGCACTCGCATTCTTCTGTATCTCGTTTAATACAATTTAGACAAGTACGTCTTATTCTGATTGTTGGAAATATATCGTCAAACAAATCTTTCATAATATTA
>JAEIGA010015009.1_pt1 | contig 11796 bp, 10 predicted proteins | sample 9270691 | NCBI WGS metagenome assembly JAEIGA01 (sample SAMN17057246, study PRJNA624740) | gut metagenome | biome: biome; isolation source: fecal sample | host: Bos grunniens | place: China: Xizang | collected 2019
TATTAGACTATTTCATTCTGTCTTTCTGTGAGGTTCCTGCACCGGTTCCCTTGTACTTGCTCTGGGTGGTGTTGAAACTGTATCTGACCGTGATGCCATAGGTTCTCATTGACTGCTTGCTCCACTGTTCAAGAGAATACTCCTTGCTGAACATTTTCATGGTCTGGTCCTTGTCGTTGAGAAGGTCATTGGCATAGATGTCTATCGTGAGCGCATTCTTCAGGAATGATTTCCTGAGGGATGCGTTCAGCTCGTTAGAGGACTTGGTCATATGATAGACCCTGTGGTCGCCTTTGCCCTGAAAGTTGTAGTCCACGTTAAGTATGAATCCTTTCGGAAGCCTGAGACTGTTGCCGAACTGGATTACAGGAAGAGGTTTGTTGAGGCTGACGCTTTCGCCCATGGAATCGACTGTCAACCATTGCTTCACCAAGGCTACCGTAAGTCTTGGGTACCAGATGCCTATGGTCGGAGTTACTGAAATCATGGCCTGCATGGTAGGGATCTTCCTGTCAAAGTTGTCATAATAGATCAGGATGGCGCTGTCATTCCCAGGCAGCGAAGTCGCGTTGTGGAGGATTGCGTTCCTGACCACCTGATAACTTACTCCTGCTTGGATGAATTTCCATACGACGGCAAGCGAAACGTCATGGTTCATCTCCGGCCTGAGGAGAGGATTACCCTGCTGCATGCTGTAGCGGTCTATATAGAAGAGGGAGTTGGTCAGATAACTGTAGTGAGGCCTTGTGGTCTTTGCCGAGTAACTAAGAAGGAACTGGAACGGTCCTGCAACGGCCGCAAACGACGCGTTCGGATAGAAGTTGTCGTATGTCCTGCTCTGGTCATCCTTCCTGACTTCATTCTCATAGTATCCGAAACCTATGTGCTCATATCTTACTCCAGCCGAAAGGCTTCCGAATTTCAGCGGTAACATGTATTCCACAAATGCGCTGAACTCGTTTTCCCTGATGGTGGTATATGCGCTTGGAACATAAGATTCGTTGCTTATGTACTCGTCGTCTCTTACTGTGTTCGAATACTCGCTGCCGGCTGTCAGCAAACCCCTTGAAATGGGGTAGGTGAGAGTCAGCTTAGAGGCATAGAGCCTGTTGTGGGTGTTGCTGGATGTATTCAGGATACGTTTTTCCTGATTGAGACCTGTCTCATTGTAGGTCTTGTCTTCATTTGTCCTGCTGTCATGGAAGTCGGCGTTGAAGTCGATGCCCAGCTTGCCTGCAGTACCGTTGTAGTACATGTTGACCTCATGGGTAGGAGCAAAGTCCGATTGACCATTGGAAACAGTGTTGGTCTCGTCATCCTTTTCTCCATCCAGATAGGCAAATGTATCGCTCTCGTGGCTTGTGTCTGTCATCAGTCCCATGCTCGGCCTGTATCGGATGCCGACCGAGTGAAGAGGACTGATCTGCCAGTTCATTCCCAATGTCGGAGTGAGCACCTTGCTTCTGTAGAATATGAATGCATCCTGCTCGGTATGAAGGGTATGCGCAGTCATCAACGTCTGGTCCAGAGTCGTATTCTGGAAGCCTTCTGTATCGAAATATGATGCGGATGCGAAGAAGTCCAGCCCGTTGTGCCTGTAGTTCATGTTCACGGTCTCGCTGAGGCTTGTGTAGTCGGACTGTCCCCAGCTTGACATGAGGTCGAATCCGAATCCGTCTCCGACCCTCTTGACTGTCTGTATCCTGATTACTGCCTTCACAGTTGCATCATACCTCGCTCCAGGGTTCTGTACTACTTCGACGGATCTGATTTCCCTGGAACTTAGCTGTGCCAGTTCGGAGTTGTCCCTCAACAGCCTTCCGTTGATGTATATGATAGGGGAACCCTTTCCGATGACCTCATAGCCACCGTCCTTAGCTATTACTCCGGGAAGTTTGCTCAGGACATCGTTCGCCGAACCTGCTTCCGCAAGGACGCTGTTTTCGATAGGTGTGACAAATGCATCCCCCTTGATTACTGTCTTCGGGAGGTATCCCTTGACAACGGACCGCTCCAGCAGTTCCGTGTCCGGAACCATGCGGATAAGACCGAAATCGCTGCCGGAAATCGGCGCATGGTAGGACTCGTATCCTATGAATGAAACCTGGATCATTGCAGCCTGCGGGTCTGATTCAAGTACGAACATTCCAAGAGTGTCCGTCATGACTCCGCTGATGTATGTCGAGTCTGCCTTCTGGAGCATTACATTGGCGTATGCCAAAGGCAGGTCGTTTTCATCATATACCTTTCCCTTGATCGTCTGGGCTGAGGCATTTATCGAGAGGATTCCCAGAATGGAAATCAGTGCGGCATGCAAGGCGCCAGGATTCATTTTTCTCATATGATGATAAGTGATGTTCCCAGGGCTTCAGTAGCAAGTTTGGCTACATATCCCGCAAATATGAATATGCTGATTACCCAGGAAATGAATATGACAAGTCCTGGTTTCCAAGACGGTGCTTTGAGGTTGAAGAGAAGCATGATGCCGTTGTAGATGAACCAGATGCTCAGCAAGCCGACGATAATCATTACAAATATCCAGAATGTGTCGTTGTTGATCAGGTCAACCACAAACTGTTCCTCAGGATGCATGTACAGTTCGTCACGGATCTCATATCTGATGATCGATGGCGCGGAAGGAATGACTACGGTTCCGATCATTCCGCCCAGTCCGGCAAGCAGCAGGAGAGTGCCGAGGAATATGCCACCGACGCGTGTAAAAGCCTTTGCTGCAGGAGATTCGCTTGCATCCTTTACTTCTGTCTTGAAGTCGAAATCACTGGTTCTGTAACTTTCCAGGTTGGTAGGCTTGCCCTTCATGTCGCGTTTCTGATCGTCAGTGCGGGCTGCCGGCATAGCTATCCAGAGTATGATGTAAAGGATAGGAACGGGGAACAGCATTGAAGCCCCTATGAACGGAATCACTGTAAAAAGCAAAAAGAAGAGGCGGATTATGGCCTTATCTATGCCGAAATATATTCCGAGTCCGGAGCATACTCCTGCCACAACCTTTTCGTCGATGTTTCTGAAGAGCCTTTTGGATTTCCAGTCTTTCTTCGGTTGCTCAGGCTGTTTGTCCTCGTCAGCCGGCTTCGGAGCAGGGTCTGTATCTTCTTGAGCAAATTCCTTCGGATTTCCGATACGCTTCTTCACGTCCTGAATCATCTTCATGTCGACCACCATGCCGCTGATGCATTTCTCGCGGAGAATTTCGGCGATTCGTTCTTCGATGTCGGATGTTATCTCATCGGCATTCGAATCGTTCTTGAATGCATCTCTGATGTCGGTCAGATATGTGCCAAGTTCGGCGTATGCATCCGTCTCAATAGTGAATGCAAATCCGGCGAGGCTTATGTTTTCTGTTGTCTTCATTTTATGGTTATGCTTTAGATCCGTTTCTGATGATGTTTATGCCTTGTGCGAGTTCGTCCCAAGCGGCGTCAAGTCCTGCCAACTGTTCCTTTCCGTAATTCGTTATCATATAGTACTTTCTTGGCGGGCCCTGTGGAGATTCCTCCCAACGGTAGGTGAGAAGGCCGAGTTTCTTCAGACGGATCAGCAGGGGATAGATTGTACCTTCGGCAACGATTATGTTCACGTCCTTCATCTTCTGGATGATCGACGAGGCATATTCGTCACCGCAGGCAAGGATTAGAAGGATGCTGTATTCCAGCACCCCTCGCCTCATCTGCGTCCTGTTGTTCTCTATTATGCCAGGGTTTATTTCCATGATCATTTGCTTTGGGTGAATCTTCTTATGTTCTCTGCGTTTACAGGGATGCCTCTGAGTTCGCATTTCTCGGCAGCAGTCCTTGCTTCAGGAGCGGCAATCCAGATGACAAGATAGATCCAGAAACCTGCAAATCCGCAGATGAACGCTACGACGAAGATTATCCTGATAAGAGTCACATCCACTCCAAGGAACAGGGCCAGACCTGAGCAGACTCCGGCAATGCTCTTTCCGTCAGGGTCCCTGAACAGTTTCCTTGCAGGCTTTTCCCCATCAGTTCCGCTGTAATGATACTCTCCTTCAGCGTTGCAGTTCGCCCCGGCGGCTCCGTCGCTTCGCTCCTCCGCCGGCCTATATCCCTGCGGATAGCCGAGTTGAGCCACAACCTGCTGAGCCATATTGAAATCTACGACCTCTCTTCCTTTTAACTTCCCCTTTAGAAGGTCTGCGATCCTGCCCTCAAGTTCTTCCATCACGTCGGAACTCGAACTGCTTGAATCCAATGCTCCCTTGAATCTCTCAAGATAGTCCTCAAGGCATGTGTAAGCGTCCTCGTCGATGGTGAAACTGCATCCACCGATAGCTACGTTAATCGTCTTTTTCATGATATGTCTGTATTTAACTTTTTAAATAGACGTTTCGCAATAATTGTACTATTGTACTGCAAAGATATATAAATTTTAGAATACCTTGCAACACAAGGTACTGAAAAATGAAAATGATTCGCAAATTTTGTTAAAAAGGGGATTAATGACTAAATTTGAAGACTTAATCCAATGTTTATGAAAAATATCTTTATCTCATTGTTCATCGCATTCGGTATTACTTCAATTCTTGGCTCTTGTGCTCAGAATAAAGTAGACCTCGCTGATGTTACTATTGTTTACGATGCATCTGATGACAAACTGGTTGCACAGATGGCTGTTACATTGGCTGACGATATCGAAAGGGTTTCCGGTGTGCGTCCTGGCGTTTCAACGGATCCGGTAGAAGGACCATCTGTGGTGCTCGGTACGGTAGGGAAGTCCTCACTGGTCACTCCGAATGATGAACTTGACGGAAAATGGGAGTCTTTTGCAATCAAAACCGATGCTGACAGGATTGAGGTGGTCGGTTCTGACCCCCGTGGACTTGCATACGGAGTTTTCCGTATTTCGGAAGCCATCGGAGTAAGTCCTTGGTACTGGTGGGCAGATGTACCAGTAGAGCATGATCCGTCTCCGATGTATGGTGAGAACTACATGTCTGATGAGCCATCTGTAAAATACCGTGGACTCTTCATCAATGATGAGGACTGGGGCATGAAGACATGGTCCGAGAGGAATTTCGAGAAGGAACTCGGTGACATAGGTCCTAAGACTTACGATAAGGTGTGTGAACTTCTCCTCAGGCTCAAGGCCAATATGGTTGCACCTGCAATGCATACCTGCACGGGAGCATTCTACAGCCATCCTGAAAGTCAGGTAATGGCCGACAAATGGGGAATCATGATCACCACAAGTCATTGTGAGCCTCTTCTTTTCAACAATGCGGCTCCTTCTGAATGGGATTCTGCAAGGGATGGAGAATGGAACTTCCTTACCAACGGTGATGTGATCGTCAAGAAATTGGATGACCGTATCCGTGAAACTGCGCAGTATGATAACATATATACAACCGGTATGCGCGGACTCCACGATGAGGCCATGAAGGGTTCTGAAGATCCTACCGTAAGAGCACGTACCTTGGAGCAGGTATTTGATGTCCAGCGTGAAATCCTGGAGAAATATAAGGGTATGCCTGCAGAAGAGATAAGGCAGATCTTCGTTCCTTACAAGGAGACACTCGACATCTATAATGCAGGCCTGGTGGTCCCTGATGACATCACAATCGTCTGGACAGATGATAATTACGGTTATATGAAGCGTGTCTGCAACGATGAGGAAAGCCAGCGCAGCGGAGGAAACGGTGTCTACTACCATATGAGTTATCTCGGTACTCCTCACGATTATCTTTGGGTCAACACTACCGCTCCGGCACTTGTGTATTCCGAACTGAAGAAGGCATATGATGCTGGTGCTGACCGTTACTGGCTTCTCAATGCCGGAGACATCAAGCCGATGGAGATAGGTGTGCAGATGTTCATGGACATGGCCTGGGATTTTGATGACTTCTCATATGAAAATGCGAACAGATATCAGGCACAGTGGCTTGCATCTGTATTTGGAAAGAAATATCTGGACCGTTTCCAGACCATCCTTGATGAGTACTACCGTCTGGCTTGGGACAGAAAACCGGAATATATGGGCTATGAGCGCGAATGGGACCCGATACCTTCCAACAACGATCTGCATGATTCGGATTATTCGTTTGAAGACGGTTCTGCACAGGCGCGCCTTGCTGCTTACAAGGCCGTTTCTGACGAGTGTGAAGCCATTCAGAAGGACCTACCTGAAGGCCTGGCTACAGCATTCTTCGAGGTTCTCGGATATTCTGTAAAGTCTTCATATCAGATGAATGTCAAGTTCCTTATGGCCCAGAGAAACCATGAGACAGGAAGCATGGAATATGCAGATGCGTCCCGTGCAGCCAATGACAGCATTCAGACTCTTATCGCTGAATACCATACAATTGAGGATGGAAAGTGGGATCAGATGATGTCTGAGGTGCCCCCAGGATTCTGTGCCAAGTATCAGATGATGCCTGAACTCGTGACAGAGCCTACAGACAGGTTCAAGCTTCCTGACTTCTTGACTTACACCGAATTTGAAAATAAGATCGAACTCTTCAATACTTCCGTTTCCGCACCTTTCAGAAAGATCGAGGGACTCGGAACAGACTGGCAGGTACTCCAGTTGGGAGAGCCGTTGGATGATCTCCAGGATCCGACAAGCGGTGAGTCTGACAGCATTGGTATCAGATTTGCTGCGGATGCTCTTCCTGAAGGTGCATCGGAGATCACCCTTTGCATTTCTACCGTACCTATGTGGCCGGTATATGCTGGACGCAGCAATTCATTCGGTGTCAGTGTAGATGGCTGCACTCCTGTCAGATGTGAGAATTTCATGGTGGAATGGGAAGAGCCATGGAAGATGCAGGTGTCGGAGAATAGAAAGGACTATGTTGTTACTCTGCCTCTTGACCCTGCTCAGAAGACCCATACCCTGACATTCCACATCGGAGATCCGGGACAGATGATTCAGAAAGTTACATATAAATAAAATACGCTTACAATGAAAAATTTCCACTCATTCTTATTGACAGCCGTATGTCTGCTCTGCTTTTCCGCAGGCATGTCAGCAGAGGAAGTAACCAAGACATTTGCAGTACCGTCAGATTATAAGGCTCTTAATGTGTCATCCGCACTTACGGTGACATATTCGGAGGATGCGACTGAAATGACCGTATATGCCGATTCTGACGATATCGAAAATTTCGAATTCAAGAGTGAAGGTGCCACTGTGTCCATCTCGTTGAAAAGCAAGAAGATTCTCCGCCTGGCAAAGATCTCCTCTCCTGTAAGGGTCGTGATTCCTGCCAGCAAGTCACTCGAAATCCTCAATATTTCAGGTGCGAGCAAGTTTACTGCAGAGAAGGTTATTGATGTCATAGACCTGTCTGTCGACGTGAGCGGTTCGTCATCTTTTACAGGAGAAGTTTCAGCCGTTGATATGGATGTCTATGCATCAGGTGCATCATCAATTAATATTTCAGGAGATGCAGATGAGGTTTCCTATAATGTTACAGGTGCATCCCGCGTCGGATCGAACGAGGCTTGCCTTGTCTGTGAAGAAGCAAAGGTTTCAGTTTCCGGTGCAAGCAGTCTGTGGCTTGAGGCATCAGACAAGATTACCGGACATGTCTCTGGAGCCTCCAAGGTGACATATTCTGGTGAATGTACCGTTTCTGTCGGTACTACCGGTGCTTCTGCAGTGAACAGGAAATAGCATCTCCCACCTGCTGCCCTGAATACGGTTTGAATATCCGATATGTCAGGAGGAATTGAGAAAATCATTATATTTGCTCTGTATAATTAAAACGGATAGCTATGAAAAAGACATTATTTATCATTTCATTACTTCTGCCTTTTATGGCAGCCGCTCAGAATGAACCTTTGGCTCCTGCTGACGATTCCGGTAAGCCTCATATCAATATTGAGTTTGCAGGTTCCGGAACAGCCGATTTTACGGAAGGGGAGTTTCAGAAGGCCTATTTCAAGATGAACCGCGTCAGACTGGAGATCCTGGGAGATGTAAATGACAAACTTTCTTACCATTTCCGCCAGGCATTCAACAAGTCTGGTATCCCTGCTTCTATGGATAACATCACATCCTCAGTGGAGTATGCTTACCTTACCTGGCGCCCTAGTGACAGGTTCGATCTTGTTGCCGGAAAGCAGTGTCTTGCTGTAGCAGGATATGAGAACTGGGTAAATGGATTGAAAGTCAGAGAATTCAGTGATTTCAACGACAATTATCCTCTTTTCCAGGCCGGTGTGACAGGAGTAATGAAGTTTACTCCAGACCAGCATGTCCTCCTTCAGGTGGCAAACAACAGGAATGAGGTGTCAGATACGAAATTGCCGCTTCTTGCTACTGCAGCGTGGAACGGATGGTTTGCAGACCGATCGCTTTTCCTGATGTATTCGGCATCTGCAGGTCAACTTGCTGAGGGTAAGAACATGTATTACCTCATGTGCGGAAACGTATATGAAAAGGGCCCTATCTTCGCTTATCTGGATGTGCTTTACGCACGATATGGAGTCGACCTTCAGCAGCGTGTCTCTGGTCTTCAGAGCGGATCTTTACCTGTGGTCGCTCAGAATACTGAATATTTTACAGTCATCGCCGATTTCGAATACCGTTTCCATCCTAAATGGAACGGTTACATCAAAGGCGCGTATGAGACTGCAGGCGTATATGAGGAAAACGGACCTTATGCAGCAGGCAACTATATGACATCATGGAATGCTCAGGCCTGCCTCGAATGGTTCCCGTTCGAAGAACAGAGCGGATTCAAGGTATTCCTCCACGCAATCCACCGTGGCTATGACCTTACGGATAATGCCAAGGCCCTCGGTGCCATCAAGCCGTCGACCCAGAGGGTATCCCTCGGAATCCAGTATATAATTCCGGTAATGTAATTACGACAACGGGCTGTTTCTGGAAAAGAAACAGCCCGTTGTGTATGTTGATGGAGTATATCCCGGTCTAAAGTATGTTCAGACTCTGCTCCTTGATCTTTTCAAGTTCATCCTTCATCTTCACAACAATCTTCTGAATCTCAGTGTGGTTGGCCTTTGAGCCTGTAGTGTTGATCTCACGTCCCATCTCCTGCGCGATGAATCCGAGTTTCTTGCCCGGATTAGGTTCGTTTGCAATGGTGTCAAGGAAATATCTGCAGTGCTGGCGCAGACGTACCTTCTCCTCATTGATGTCGAGTTTCTCGATATAGAAGATCATTTCCTGCTCAAGACGGCTCTGGTCAGGCTCGGCCTTGAGTTCGGCAAAACGGCTCAAAATTTTTTCCCTGATGGCCTCGATGCGCTCAGACTCATACTGCTCCACCTGCTTTGAATATGCCATGATGTTCTCCACCTTCTCTGTCACGTCCTTGTAGAGAACCTCTCCTTCGTGCGAACGGAATGCGTTGATGTTCTTCAATGCCTCGTCAATGCAGGCCTCTACTACTGGCCAGTTGTCTTCAGTGATGACATCCTGTTTCTTTGCGTCCATTACCTCCGGCATTCTCAGAATCATTGCCAGAAGGTCGTTAGGGCCCTGAGTCCACAGATTCTCTGCTCCGATGATGCTGTTGTTGGCCTCCTTGATCATTCCTCCCAACTGTCTGATCTGCTGGTAGTATTCCATAGCAAGTGCCATGTTGATCTTCTTGGCGCTGTCAGCGGCGTTCGGCTCAAATGTGACGAAGAAATCTATGTTACCGCGTGTGAGTTCTGCTGCAATCTTCTGACGCACAGCCATTTCCTTGTCCTTCGGGAGCATCGATGTCTTGATGCTGATGTCTGCTGTCTTGCCGTTCAGCGAACGGACCTCGACTGTGATCTTACCTGTCTCGAGCAAAGCCTCTGCCTTGCCGTATCCTGTCATTGACTTTATCATGGTGTCTTGTTTTTCTTGTTGGTATCCGGTTTTTCCGTGTTTGTGTACGCAAAAATACACCTTTTTCCTCAAATTACTCACGTGGTGGGCAATTTTGCTACCCAACACGTGAACATAACCCCCTTATATGCTATGTGTGGCATCATTCTTCACGTGGTGGGGGCTGAATTTGCCCACCGCGTGAATTCAGGTAATATGCTTCGCGTGGATCCCCATTGGCGAGAAGAATGACTCCGCAACGGGTGAAACCATATTTTCTGAGTATGTGATGCATGATGACGTTGTCCTTATGCGTGTCGATGCGTATGCAACCTGTCTGGGTAAATCCCCAGTCTAGAAGCCTACGTGCCGCATCGTGTCCCGGTTCTGCAACTGCTATCCTGTGTATGACGTGGTAAGGGGAGTCATCCGGCCACTCTCCGTCGTATATGATTGCGTAGGTGGGATCCGGACCCGGGATGAATGCCATTGTAGCGATTACCTCGCCCATGTTTCCCTCAGTGTCGGGTTCTTCGCATAGAACCATGCAATGCCCGTTCCCTATATCCTTCCTTACTGTCTCTTCAGACGGATAAGAGTCGTTCCACTGATTCATGTTTCCGCTGGCACGCATGATGCCCCTGGCCTTCCGGAATATCTCCATCAGCACCGGCATGTCCTCATATGTCGCTTTTCTGATCATGCCTGACTATTTGATCCAACTGCGGTAACGCGACCATATGTGAAGCCATACTCTAGCGATGGAATCCACTGCATCCGAAAGAATCTCGAATGTGTAACGGTCGAAGTTGATGCCTCCCTCCAGTGTCTTGAATGTCTTTACATCCAGATTGCTGTCGTCATATCCTTCCGGAATCATCTGGTATGACTTCAGGTAAGAATACTGTGAGATGGCACTCATGTAGTCCCATGTGTTGGAGTTCTTTGTTCCCCAGCTGTGGTTGTATTCTCTGCTGACGATTTCTGACTCAATGTCAAGCATTACCTGAGACGGCTTCTTCTTAAGCGGGTATCCCTCAGGGTCATAGAAGAATCTGTTGCTGGCAGTATCGATGTCGTATGATTTCTTTATCAGATTGTCCCACTGTTTTTCAATGTATCCGTGAAGGTCGTCTCCGCTTGAGAATGAGCGTGCATCGCAGTGGAGCGGCATGTGGCAGTCTGCAATATAGTGGCTCAATATGAAGAACCTCATGGCTATATGATTGTTGGTCGGGCTTATAGGACAACCCTTCTCCTCTGTGCGGAGCATCTTGAGATTGTCGACGATGTCATGGGATATCGCCTCGCATCTGTCTGCAAGGTTTCCGCCCTCGATTCTGAATGGCTTCCCGTAAAGAGGATTTCGCTTGCCCTGATCGTACATGATGATGGTAGAAGGCAGTTTCTTGAAATTTGAGTCTGCAGATTCGGGATCCGGAATGTATTTGATGATGTGACTTGTGGCCATGTCCTTGAATATCAGGTCAGGATACCATGCTCCGTCGATCACATAGTCTCTGTAACTTTTGAACCACTTTACCAATGATCTGGCATCATCCGCTTTCTGATGGTCAGTGATTGTTACCTTTTCCAATCGCTTGATAGCCATGAAGGCAAGCCATGCATGAGTGTATTTTTTCATATTACTTCGGTTTAGTGGTAATTAGTGTTGAATTATCTCCAAAGATAATGAAAAATTTTCTGTATATTTGCCCGATTATTTGCAAATTCATTATTACCAATAGATATGGAAGAGGTAAACAAGGAAGTTGTTGAGACCAGAAATCTCAACTTTTTGGAGGAGATCATCGAGGCTGATCTCGCAAGCGGCAAGTGTGAATCGGTAATGACCCGTTTCCCGCCTGAGCCAAACGGATATCTTCACATCGGTCATGCGAAGAGTATCTGCATCAACTTCGGACTCGCAAAGAAATACGGTGGAAAGACAAATCTCCGTTTCGACGATACAAACCCTGTAAAGGA
>JAEIGA010015010.1_pt1 | contig 11796 bp, 13 predicted proteins | sample 9270691 | NCBI WGS metagenome assembly JAEIGA01 (sample SAMN17057246, study PRJNA624740) | gut metagenome | biome: biome; isolation source: fecal sample | host: Bos grunniens | place: China: Xizang | collected 2019
CATAAATTCTGTGGCAATATGCATAATGGTTTTGCAGTTTTCGCCGTGGTAAATTGCCATCCAAGCTGGCAATGAAGCATGCTTACTGCAATTACCGCAGTATTCATACTCTGTACCACATACGATGCAATTTCTTGTTTTCTTAATCATCTATTCACCTCATAATAATACAACCCGCGCCGTAGGCGCGGGTTGTTAAAAATAGATTATTCTTCTTCGTCGTCTGCTGCCATGTAGAATTCGTATAAGGTCTTGTCAAGATTACAGTATGCAACCTGAAGGTCACCCTTATAGTCGAGCTGAGAATCAGTCTGAAGGCTTAAGCTAACTTCAGGAGAAACCTGGAAGGAAGGAAGCACGATGTAGCATGCTCTGAGTGTGTCAGCTTCGCAAGGATCTACACAAAGCGCTTTAAGTGTAAGCCTAACTGTTCCGGGGAACTGGTCAGCTTTGTTGTAAACAGCAATACCGTTATCAACCTTTCTGTTGTATTTAACGATATAACGCTGTTCATCTGAATCGGTAGGGGGTGTAAGAGTTCCGTCTGCTGTTAAACCAAACTCTGTAGCGGAAGCAGTTGCGCCCTTAGCATATGAAGTAGTCATTGTACCATTTGCGCCATAAGCGTTAACAGTAACAGTACCCTCAACATAGCCATCAAGTTTTAATGTGCTACCTGCGTTAACGGTAACAATCTTAGGCATAGTAAGAGTGTTGGTTGAGCTAGCAAACTGAGGATCTGCACCAGAAGAAGAACCAACAACGTTAAGGTTAAGCATTGCGTTCTTAGCTTCAAAAGTACCAGTCTTACCTCTCCAGAACTTCTTAACAAGAGTTCCATCCTTATCCTTTGCTTCTTTGGATTCAGCAGAAATGTTGATTGTTGCTTCTGTAAGCTGAGACAATACATACAAAGGGTTGCCGCTAAAGTCTTCGGCTACACCATACTGAATTCTGTCAATTATTACGTCACCTAATTTAAAAGCCATAATATTTTCCTCCTTATTTTTGTTTAAAAATAATAAACTTCATGCTATGAATTAAGTTCACGCATGAAGTCAAGTTCTTTCTTGTCAATATTTGATGTGTCTACAAATCCCGAATACATTCCCTTCATTAAGGCACCTGTAGTTTCGTACACCAACAGTCTTTGAACACTGTCGTAAAATTCAACAATGCCCAGTTCTTTTAGTTCACTTTTTTTATATTTAAATCCGGGGTGGTTTAAGCAGAATGAAATCATAGGTAAAAAGTTAGAAGTTTTAGGTTTTTGATTTTGACTATTTAAAATCTCTTCCTCAATCATCCATTCTTTGGTTGTTCTACCTTTAGCTTTTTCTACTTTTGGGTGCATATTAAACATAGTTCTCAAATAACTAGCCATATGATTATAAATTTCTTCGTCTATCAAAACCTCTTGTTCATGATTTAATAATACGACATCCTCGACTGGTTCTCCGTTTATTTCTCTCTGTCTTTTATAGGGCTTGAACTTACTAAAGTCTAAATCCCCAAAAAGCATAGAGGTTTCATTTGGAGTCAGTTGCACTTGCAGTATCAACTGATAAAATAATTCATAGTCGCTCATTTCCGTCCAGTCCTTCCCTTGTTGCCACAAAGCCACCCTGAGAGATGTGGGGTTTACAATAAAAGGGTTTAGGATTTGATAAAATTTATCTTCTCCAAAAGCCATAATATCGCCAATAGTCGGCTGAGAGATTATAATTCCTTCGGCGACTTGATAATCCTCGCCAAAATACATTTGAAGTTTGTCAAACGAATACACTTTCTTCTCGTTATCTTCCAATAATCACACCGCCCTCATCCACAGACACTATCATTAACATCTACGGTTTCAAAAACCATTCTTCTGTACAAAAAGTCCGAATTAAATGCGCCCTCAATGTTACTCACCAATTTTAAACTTCCGCATAAATGCAGATTGTTTCTTGATTTAGAGCTTCCGCCCAGCACATTTCTTCCGTTAAACTTTTGGTCTAAAAGCTTTGATATGTAGTCGTTACGATTGTCTATAATTTTGGGAACATTGTCCACTTTCATATGTTTCTGATGCGATATTATCCATATTTCTAGCTCCGGCTTTACCAACACCCTGCTTCTGTCATAAGTCTTTGGAATATGAACCTGAATAGTTAAAAACGTTTCAGATTTTAAAATCGTTTCAGGATTTTGATGGTACGTGAAGATATTTTCATTAACCAAACTGTCAGCGTCTTCGACGCTGTCGATATCAGGGCTGTCTATGGCATGAAATAGTGCTTCATCGTTTATAATTTCTTTTATAATCGCATTTTTTAAATCGGTTATAATTGAACTGTTAGCCATAACATCACCCCCTAAATCATTCCGACTATGGTAACAACAGCTTCGGCAATTAAAATATCACCGTCGAGAATTTGCAACTTGAATTTCTCATCAACAAACTCGTCGTCCTCGATAATAATTTTTGCTTTGTTTCCAGCCGTACGTATATTTATATCTATTAAGCTAACCACGTTCCATCGATAGCGCTCATCCCACTCAACAACATTGCCGTCATTGTCAGCGAGTTTTGCGGTATATGTGCGCTCAAAGCCTACTTTGAGATTCGTATTGCCCGATATTACCCCTGTTACGGAACCAGTTAAAACTGTCGTTTCATCGTCATTTTCAGGCGGAGCGACAGGAGCGACATAGTCACAAATGCCGAGTTCTTGGTTATCCTTAGACAAATCAAGCTCTGTTTTGTCCGCAATAAACGACAGAATTCCGCCACGCTCACCAAAGTTATACAGGACGTCATCTGTACGAGATATTATATAAACCTTTTCGGGCAGGGCTTTAGTATCAACAAACACACGCTTGTATGCCAACTCTAAACTTTCTTCGTCATTAGGAAGCAAGATGTTGAGGTTATCCGAAGACAAAATCATTGTTCTGCCATCTTGTAAACCATCATCATACTTTGATGCCGAAGTAAAGTTACCCCAACGCTCAATGATATCACCCTTGGCATTTTGCCATTTAAGTTTATATTGGCAAAAATCTAGAGTGACTTTTTCGTAAGACTTATTGTTGCCCGGACATCCTGTGATAAGCCAAAAGGCATTGTCAAAATAAACATACATTCCAGCATTCACAGTGCCGATAGGGAATATTCCCGTTCTTTTAATGGAGTTAACTCTTGTGTCGGCGGTGTTTCCTTGAATAATACAACGAATTTCTTTCGACTCAGATAAATCGTAATTGTATAAAGTAACGATGTCTGAAAATGTGGTTTCCAAAACATCGTTAAAATTACTTTGAGCAAAATCGGATAACATATCGCCCTCATAACCCGACACAATATTAGGTTTGTGATTATCCATGAGATACCATTCTTTCATGTTGGCACCTCCTAATTAATATCTGGGTTGGTGAGATTAGCAATCATCTCCGAGATCTCAAATTTAATTGTATCGTATTCTTCCTTTGAATACTTTTGTAAACCATTAGTTCCGTTTACTGACAAATCTTTGCCCACTATCGAGGCGATTTTGTTATTTCTCGAAACTTCTCGGCTTACATAGTAAGATTTAATTAAAAGAGCCAGTGTGTCTACAACATACTGACCAATATCCGAATTGAACTCACTATGTTCTTCGCTATATTCGATGGGGCTTGTTTTTGCAGATAGCTCCGCTATTGCCTTTTTAAGCCACATCAGTTCTAAAGAATCGGGAATTTCCCTTTTGTCCATAATGATAGAGTGAAAACTATCAATTACTTCAGAAAATTGTGTAGCCATTAGCCCACCTCTTTCTTTGCGCTAGGCATTGTGTTTTGCCCCGCAATATTCTTCACAAAAAGCAACTTTGTCGTACTCATTAATCTTAAGAGTTTTAATCATAGTTAAAAGACTAAACTTTTCTGCGCGAGTTAAAATGTTTTCCTCAACAGCTTTCTTAAAAGAAGGAAGAGTTTTCTTATCAAAGATTTCCTTAACAAGCTTTTTATTAACAACAATCTGTTTGTGGTCTTCAGTATCAAACCCGAGTTCTTTTCTCGTCCACTCGTCTTCGATATAGAGTGTCGCGTGAGAACCCATGCCGTCAATACCAGTAATAAGTTTGTTATTGCTCTGTCCCTGTGCTAAAACTTCTTCACGAGAGAGCCTAATCTGTCCGTTAGGTGCAATAGATACATCGCCAACAGTTAAGATTCTGTGAAAGCCTGTTGTCCAAGGCGCAATGCTTGTTATTGTAATCTTGTCTTCCATTCTAATTTCTTCAGTCTTGCTTTTTGTTTCTTTTTCGTTACTCATATAAAGTCTCCTTATCAACTAAAAAATCATATTGTGTGTTTAACACTATTATACAAAGCTATCACCTTATCTAATTTTTCGCTTTTTTCAAATACGTGATATCGAGTTCCGCTTTTAGCGTTAAATCCAACCTCAACATACTTGATATCAAAAGCCCTGATAAAGTGAGACATCTTTGCAGAATAACAGTAAAATTTATTATTCATATATATCTCCGTTAGACTATTTGATAGAGAGGGCAATTTAATGCCCTCTCCTAAAAATCAAATTAAAGGCTTGTATCAGCAATAACGCCGAGCTTGTATTCCTGACCGGGAGCTACGAGTGCACCAACTTCAAGATCAAATCTGCTCATTTCCATACCAGTTGTTACATCAAGACCGTGGCAAGATGTAACACCGCCTCTTGTTATTGAGTGGATAGGGGACTGTACGCCAGCAGGAAGTACAAAACCTACGCCAGCATCAAGAAGTGTAGCGAAGTTGTCGCCAGCTTCGTTAAGAGTGTTAAGGTCGTATGCGTTAGGCATTTCAGCGATAACTGCGCCATTGTACATACCAAGAAGACCCGTGCTCTGAATTTCGTTCATAGCCTTTTCAGAAATGCCGTTTACAGAAGGAGTTGTACCCTGATAACCTGCAAATGCATTAATCTGGCTAACGAGAGCATAATCACCAACGATAGTAGGTTTACCCCAACGTCTTACATTGGTGATAACTTTGTCAAGATTTGTCTTTGTAAGACCAGCGTCTTCAACAAAGTATTTTACGCCAGTAGCGTTCTTGATTGCATTGTATACAGTGTCGAAAACATACTTAGAAGCCTTGTTTCTAATATCGATACGAACCTGTTCCATAAGTTCATTTTCGTCCTGCATGTTGCCAAGAGCAGCCTTTCTGTAGTCAACTGCATGACCACCAGAAATAGTAGTTGTTGCAATTGCCTTTCTTTCTTTTCTGATTACAGGGAACTTAACGTCCTGACCAGCAGCCTGAATCTTAGCATCAACATTTGCGTATACAGGGATTTCAACTTCAGGAGATTCGTCGTAACCAATGTTCTTGTAGTTACCAAAAATACCGAGAAGCTTAATTTCCTGCATAAGAACAGGTTCCATAGCGAAACGTCTAATTGTGTTAAGTTCAGACTTAGCACTTACGTCGCCCATAGAAGCCTTCTGGTTAAGTTCTGTTATATATTTCGCTGCGGCATCCGCTTTCTTGCCATAAGGAGCAAGGTCTTTACCGCTTGCCATTGCGGAGAATATTTCAACAACAGCAGATTTTGCGTTAATCTTGCCAGATGCAAAATTAGCGTCTCTTACTTCGTTATTAAGTTCAAATGTATAAGACATATTATTTTACCTCCTTAATTATTCAGTAACCTTAACAACAGCGCCAAGCTTATTGCCAATAATTCCTGTGATTGTGAAGCAACCTACAGTGTCGCCAACCTTGAATCCGTCAGTAAGAGGATAGCCATATACTTCAAGCTCGCCTTCAACCTTTGCGGTATCAAGCACTCTTACGTGAGAACCAGCAGGAATCTTGTATTCAGCCACACCTGCATCGTCACCAACTTCAACCTGCATAATTACCTTTTTGCCTGATGCACTTGCTGTGAATACGCCACCAGCAACTTCACCAAAAGCACCATTAAGAACGTCTGCGTTTACAATTGCATCCTCAAAAGGATAAGCACCATGTTCTATCTGACCTACAGTAGAAAATTTAATAGCCATTTATTTTTCCTCCTTAAAAAATATTTACGTCGCTGTCATCTGCATCTTCAACAGAGTTAACTTCTGAGAAGATATCTAAATCAGCATCTTCTTTTGCAGAATTCTGTTCTGCAACCATTGCATCAGCCTCTGCTGCTTTTACAGCCTTGCCGATACCAGCGTTGATTGCGTTTACGACAACATCTACATTGCCAGCAATCGGATTTTCTCTGAATGCATTAATTTCGCTTTCAGCATACTTCTGTTCTGTCTCTGTAAATGCTTCAAGAGCCTTATCAAGAGCAGAGTTCTGTTCAGCCTTTTTGCACTCATCAAGTTTTGCTTCGAGTTCAGCAATCTTGCCTTTAAGTTCCTCGATTGTTTCATCCTTTTTTGCATCTTCTGTAGCATTAGCTTCAGCTTTTGCTTTTAAGTCATCAATCTGAGTATCTTTGTCAGCGATTGTAGAATTTAACTCGTTGATAGTTTTGGTGAGCTCATCGTTTTTGCTATTTGTTTCAGTAATAGTAGAAACGATTAACTCTCTCATGGTCTTTTCGTCCATTTCTGAATCCTCCTTTTTTTGTTCTTTGGAATTTAGTTCTAACAATGTGGAATTTACGTCCGCTGGATTTAAGACCATAGCCCAGCCAGAGTGAATGTATTCGGTGGGGATACGACCTTTAGGAATCCAACCTTTTTTGTAGACAATACTTTCATTTCCTTCCGAACGATATATTTCAATACTTCCATCAACCGAATTACCGTTGTTTATCTCAGACTCAAGAGTTTCAACGAATGGTTTATATCTCATCTCGTCAATAAACCCTTTACCTAAAACACAACGCTTTGTTTCGCCGTTGATTTCAACATTGTCTATATATCCTTTTGTGAAGTGTCCCACCGTTGTTGCATTTTCAAACACGGGCAGTCCGTCTTCGACTCCTGTATCTCCGTGGTCACTTATCATGGTTCTTTCATCATCTATAAATGAAACAGTCACACTCATATCTTTGATGCTATCTAAATGTTTTGAAGCATATTCTTCGAGAAATGTAATACCGTTTTTGTTAAATTTAGTTCCAACATCATTAACAACTGAATCCGGAGGTTGAAGCTCATACAGAATAGCCGTAAATGGTCGTCTACCATTTTTGTATTTCTTGTTTGACAATTCAAATAAAGCCATTTTAATCCTCCTTAAATTTTATATATAAAAAGAGAGCCGATATTTTACGGCTCTCAAATTATTGATTTATGCGTTGTCCGACGGACTTGGCAAAATGTTAGTGTTTTTATTTTCGGTAGCATTATCGCCCTGCGGTCTACCGGCGTCATTTTGCCCGTCTTTTGGCGACATAGTCCAGCTGGTTTGATGCGGCTTGTAACGCTCGTATATACCACTTTCAATTTCGCTGTCGAGAATTGAGAAGTATACGTCTGGCGAAATACCTGCGCTTGCAACAAGAAAACTCAACGATCCAGATGCTTCCGAGTATAAGGTCTTCGCCATATCAAAGAATTCCTTTCTATTTACAAAGGAAGTGGGGAAGTAGTATACATCCACAGGATTCTTTTTATCTTTGATAATATTGGCGTTGATTACATGCACAAGTTCTTTTTTCCACTCACATACCCATGTATATAATTGAGCAGTAATCATAGATAAGTTATGTATGCCACCCGCAAATGTACCAGTGGTTATTGCGCCAAGCAATGATGCCGACACACCCATATCACAAGCGATGTCGTTGTTAAGATTTGCTTCGTTCTTTTCATCGAACAAATCTGTAGATGCGTCTAAACTATCAATTTTAGTTCCAGCCGCAACAGACACAAAACTTGTACCACTTTTAGCGGTTCTATTAACAATCGCGCTTTTTAAAGCATTATGCTGAGTCTCCTGCTGAATTTTGCTAAGAGTGGAGCCCGTTCCCTGACGGTTTTCGGGGAATGTCTGTACTATCAATCGAGAACAAACTTCATCAAGCACATTTCTCTTAGCGTCCGTAAAGTAATCCTTATATAGAACATCCGACAGGGCAGAGATAATTGCACTACGACCCCATGGTTCAGAGTCCTTACATTTGATTTTTACGCACATTGTTTTATCGTTATCTAACACAATCCAATCGCCTTTGCGATTTTTTTTGTGATAGCCCTCGACAATTTCTAAAGGCATTTTTTTGAGTTTCTGTTCAACTGTGCCATCTGACAAATCGCTAAAGTACCTTAAATTAAAAGCAAGCACATAACGACCATTCTTTTTGCCTACAATTTTTGTGTACTGCCAAGGCAAAGTTATGACAGACGCATTAATGCCTACATCACAAAGATTATTGATTTCCATAACATTTTCGACATCATAGTCCGATAAAAACTTAGTTTTATCAGGCTGTCGCTTTTTGGTTTCAAAATACTTAAACGCTATGCCATCAACCATATCAGTAAATAAACCATCTCGGATAACAGCCTTGTCGTCTATTTTATCGAGAGTCGCGAGCATAAGCTGTTTATTGTTCTCGATTTTATTTTTACGAGACTTATTGATTTTGTTGGATGGTGTTTTTGCGGTTACAACTCTATCCAGCGTCATAAGCGATGTTTGATAATCTATTGAGTTGCCAACCATACCATTTTTCGTATAGACAAATTCAGAAAGTCTTATTGCCGTCTCGTGATTAGCAATAGGGTCTTTCAGCACAGAATCAATTTCATCTTTGTCAAAGTAGTTAAATATACTTGACCAAAAAGATGAACTTTTGATGTTGTATGCACTATACGAATTATACTCATATTCTTTAGAGGGCGGCGCCTCTTGGTTCTTAATTTCTTCTGACATATTGCCCTCCTTTCTCAGTTGATCAAAACACAAAATTCAAATTCTTCGCTATCAGCAAGCAAATCTAATTCCAACTGGTCAAAGAAATACCCTCCGTAGCTACAAGACGTGTATCTATCCTTTCGGTTTCCGCCTTGCTCATATATTTTCACAGCGCCTGTTTGTGGCGACTTTTCATATAATAATTCGGCACATTCACTTATCATCGACTGTGTTTCTAAAAATGGTCTTTCGTACTCAAACTGCACCTCTATGTTGAATTCGTTCTTATAATCCTCGTTTTCATTAAGAATAGTTTCTTTAGCAAGATTATAATTAATTAAGAATTCCGCTCTTCGCTCTAACAGTGAGCGTCTAAAGCTATACGCAATATCACTATTTAGTTGCTGGGAAGCGTTTACAGCAAATATAACAGCAGGAGCATTCGGGTTTTTGACAGTCGCCGCATAAGTCTCGTTATTCATGCAAGCGAGAGGAGAATACTCAATTCCTCGCTCTTCATCGTACAAAGTTTTACCTAATGCGTACAGAACCTGTAAACCACCATTCCTTGTATCCAAAACTATATAATCAGCCTCGTAGTCGTCATATAACTGCCGGATACGAATTGCTTGTTTTGTCGTGTCTCCGATTTGGTTTGATTCAATATATGAATATTGCCTTTTATAGCCCTGTTTAACTTCAACCTCGCCATTTTCGGTGGTATACGTCATAGATTCTGGAATACCTCGAATACAAGAATAAACAGAGTTATCGTTTTGTTTTCCTTCAACAAACGCAATATCACAAGATATAGCTCTAACCTCGCCATCTTGTTTAGGTATTGCATATTTGTTTTTCTTTTTAAATTTTACATCCTTATGACTCCTCGGATAAAATACCTGTTTTAAAGTCTGATTATCCATAAGCATTGAGTATGTAAAGAAAGCGGAAGCGTTGTTACGAATTCTAAGATTAAGGAATTCGATTTGCCAAGTAATTGGGTCTTGCTTTTTCTTTTCTTGTTGCATTTGTCTTTGAGTTCTAATATTATGTTTTAAAGTTATACTCTCATCAAATGCAAGCATAGCGGAACGACCATCATCCAGCATATCTTTATATGCTTGACCAACAATGTCCCACATCCAATGACCATCATCAAACCACGAAGACGATATATAAATGTCTATCGGGTCTTCTTTTAAATCTTCAATAGAAGAGTAATATGGGTCAATCATATAAGGCGCCTGTCTTATTGTCTGGAATGGTGAAATAACACTATCATCAATGTTTTTGTCAATCTGTCTAAACTCTTCTCGCACTGCGTCAGTTGAACGCAAACCACGAGCAAATTCATTAGCAGTAAAAACTTTTATAGTAGACCCATTCCTAAAATAAACAATTGACTCATTTGCGCTATCTTTTATATCTTTAATCTCCCTGCAAAGAGCGGGAGACATATTCATAAGTTCATTTTTTATTTTTTCTGAAATAATCAGTTTACTTTGTCCTCGCGTAGCAGAACCTAAAACTATTTTGCTACCGGGCTTTATAATAGCCTTACAGCAAGCGTATAATGCTATAATAAACGACTTGGCCGCCGCACGACATGCTACAATAACTATAAGCTGAGAAATTCCCATAAGGTACAATATCAGCTGTTGGTATAAATGTAGTTTTATCCCTAAATAGTCTGTTGCTAGCCTATGAAAATTCCGTGAAAACATAGTGCTCCATAAAAACATATTATGTACATTTTTTGGGTTGCTTAAGAAGTGCGTCGAGGGAAACTTCTTGTAAAGATTGGCTTGACGTTCATCTGCATATGTTTTAGTCATCTAAATCACCAGACTTATCCTTTACATAATATTCGTGGTCTCTATCTGTTGAACCAGTCATTAAATTCTTCAATGGTCTCTTAACAAATCTTGTAAAGTATTCACCAATCTTGTCAAAATCTTTATATAACCCTCTATCTCTGTAATACTCTTCAGGGGTAAATTGAGAAATAGTAGCCAATGTTACGCCTAAGCACTCGTCAGCACTATTGTCAACTTCTTGAATTGTTTTCAATCCCGCCTTCGTAAATGTTTTACTGTATTGTTCAGTAAGTTTTACATATTTATCAGAATCACCGTCTTGTAATGCTCTAACCATAAGCATGTTAATATTGCAAAGCGATTTAATGAATATTTCTTGGTTATTATCGGCGTTGGGGTTATTTTTCTTAAGCATGAAGTAGTGGTCATCAAGGTTTTTATAATCCATTTCAGTAAAACCAAGCCCCCATCTATCCACGGAACTACCCTTAACCTTAACGTCTTCGTCTTTTGTTTGCTCTCTTGTTGTAATAACCTCATATTCTTTTTGTTGTTGGTTATGTTTGAGCGTATCAATCCATGTTTTACGTCCATCGCAGTTTATATTTTTCTTTGCAGCGTAATGACTAATCCTTGAACGAGAACGATGCCCACTATAAGTTTCCATAGAAGCAACCAACGCATTAATATCATAATTCCATCCAGCTCTTTGACAAAAATCTTTCATAGCCAACTCTTCATTGTTGCAATATAAAGCTGTGGTTTGAGCCGTATATGTATCTGTACACTCTTTGCACCAAGGAAGATAACCATTGTTGCTTTGAAACAAAACATCATTAGTTTTTTGAAAATTCTTATCTTGTGATGTAAAACCTTTCCCACAACAACTACATCTAAATTTGTGTTTTCTTCCATCAAATGGTTCAGGAGACCTTGGTATATGTATTTTCACATTCACATCTATTGCGGGAGATGCATTCATATTTTCGATTACTTTTTCTTTTTTTGATGTGTTTGACAACTAATATTAACCTCCTTATCAACTAATTAAAAAAAAGACACCCGAAGGTTATCTATAAAGTATTTGCTCATACCTACGTCGCGGGAATTCTCCTACGGCTTAATCTTGTAG
>JAEIGA010015011.1_pt1 | contig 11795 bp, 7 predicted proteins | sample 9270691 | NCBI WGS metagenome assembly JAEIGA01 (sample SAMN17057246, study PRJNA624740) | gut metagenome | biome: biome; isolation source: fecal sample | host: Bos grunniens | place: China: Xizang | collected 2019
CAATGCAGTTTCCATGGACATATCAAAAAGAACACGGCCTTCTACGTCACCAGCCAGACCAACCAAGGCAGCAACACCCATTACAGGCATCGAGGTAGACTTCAAATACAAGTCTCCACGTCGGACTTCTCCCTGCAGAACTTCTTTTAGTATACTATAAGCCGTTTCTACAAACGGATTGATATACTCAACTCTCATAAAAATCCCCTTACCTCTTAATTATTTATTGTTTGCCGTATACAACGACAGAACCTACTAATGTTTCTGACCAATTAGAAAGATAGGCCAAACTCTCATTCTCTCCCAGAATAATCTTTCCATTTCCCTTAAGTTTTTCGTCAAAATCTTCCAACAAAGCTGCTTGAATATCAGGTTTTAAGAAAGAAATAAGATCTCTAGAGAAAATCATATCAATTGCAGGCATATTATTAGTATGCATACAATCATGATACTCAAATAGCACCATTTCCTTAATTTCGGGCTTAAAGGAATATGTTCCAGATACAGATTGTACTACAAAAGGAGCATACCAACTATTAGCCACCTCAGGAGGCACTACTAACAAAGGAGCATTTGATATACTTAATAAATCTACATCCTGGACATATATCTTTATACGTGCATCGGGATATTTTTTACGAAGTATACATGCCAAAGAATATGCTTCATACCCCTTTCCACAACCAGGATTCCAAACACAAATCTGCTTAGAATTGTTTTCAGGCAAGGCTTTGTAAATATTCTCTGCATACTCTTTAGGCCAGAAAGCACCAGTATTAGAAGAATAAAATGAAGACAAAAAATCGTCAGCTTCTTGGGCATTCACCAACTGAGAATTATCACGTCCACGTTGACCAATCCACTCTTCATAACGACGCTTTGTCCAGATTTCATTCACAGAAGTAACATAAAATCCTTTAAGCTTCTGTAAACTATCCACGATGAAGGTATAATCAGAATCTTTTTCAACGAGAACATCAGGCTTTGGTTGAGCAACTTGAGGTTGAACATTAACCACAGGAGTAGCAATTGTAGAGGTTAATTGCGCAGGAGCAGCTTCAACATATTCTTGCTCTACAATCTGCACTTTTTCTGCCAAAGTAGGAGCAGGGGTTCGTACCCCAAAAATTCTATCTACATCAAGCAGAACATACAATCGATCATGACTTTCTACTACACCGTAGATGTATTTGATGTTAATGTCACCAAAAAGAGGATGAGGAGGTTGAATAGAACTCTTCTGGATTCCCACCACCTTATCAATAACATCTACAACTACACCAAAAAGCTGATCTCCAACATTAACTACCAACATACTTTCCAAGGCATCCTTAGAACGAGTCGGAATCTCAATATTAAAGAAACGACGAAGATCAATAATTGAAATAATATCACCACGAAGGTTATGAACACCCAATACAAATGGCATTGTATTCGGGACATAAGTAAAATGACCTGCTTTCGCAATTTCTTTTACTTTCATGATATCTATGGCATAGTCTTTACCAGCAAGGGAAAAGGTAACCATTTTAAAATCCACTGCGGAGATTCTATCTTTTTGTTCCTCTCCAGTAGATTCAGAATTCTGTAACAAAGCTTCTTTGATATCTGCAATAGTTTCCATACACTCCCCTTATAACGAGAATCCAATCTCTTCCCGCTTTTCCCGGGCATCAATTTCTTGACGTACACCTAATTCAAGCAACTGGCTTACATCGATAATCAAGGAAACAGAACCATCACCAAGGATGGATGCTCCAGCTACACCGGGAGACTTTGTAAATTGATCCCGCAAAGGTTTAATAACGACGTCCTCTTCTCCAATGAGAGAGTCAACCATTACACCAATCTTCTTATCAGCACTACCAACAATAACGATAAAGTAGTGTTCTTTTTCTTCAGTTTGCTTGATATTGAACAGTCGATCGAGACGTAAAATACTGATAACCTCGTTACGAACATTCAAAACTTCGTAATTATCGATTGTGTTAATTTCATCCTGACGTACACGATGGCTTTCAATAACAGAAGTAATTGGAATTGAATAAACCTCATCTCCAACCCGAACCAAAAGACCCTGGATAATGGCCAAAGTTAGTGGCAGACGAATGCTAAACTTTGTTCCACACCCCCGCTCAGAAGTTACCACAACAGATCCCTTCAATTTTTCAATTTGAGCACGTACAACATCCAATCCAACACCTCGACCAGACACTGCAGAAATCTTGTCAGCGGTAGAGAAACCAGGCTCAAAAATCAACTGATATGCTTCTTGGTCACTGAGAATCTTATTGGGATGAATAAGTCCACGATCAATGGCCTTTTGGCGAACTTTATTTACATCAATACCAGCACCGTCATCAGCAATATCGATAACGATCAAGTTACCTTCATTACTTGCTTTTAGAATCAAGGTACCTTCTTCTGGTTTTCCAGCTTCGGCACGATCCGCCGGACGTTCGATACCATGATCTAAGGAGTTACGTACACAGTGCATAATGGGATCCAGCAAGTCTTCTGTAACAGACTTATCCAATTCAGTGTCTTCACCCTCAATTACAAGATTAATTTTCTTATTCAAATCACGGCTTAAGTCACGAACAACACGAGGGAAACGAGAGAAAATCTGACTGATGGGAACCATTCGGATTTTCATTACACCTTCCTGCAATTCACCAGCAATACGGCCTAAGTTCTGGGTCGAAGAACGGAATTTTGTAGTAACAGATTTAAAGTTTGCTTCAAATGGATCGAATACAGAGAACAAATCACCAAATTCGTCATTTATAGCAGTTCTAATATCCTTAACAGAGGCACCGTTTTGAATTTCCTCAAGGAAACGTGGCATTTGCTCAAACAAGGCATGAACCTTATCTTTGTAACCAGAACCAACTGTCTGGAATTGAGCCAACAAATCTCCCACCTGAGTAGAAATCTGGTTAAAGGCAGCCTTTGTAATAACAGTTTCACTAACAAGATTCAAAAGATAGTCAATACGTTTTGCATCAACTCGCAATACACTACCAGCATTGCTATGATTCTGAGTTGACTTTTTAGCTGCATCTCCCTTAGGAGCAACAGACTTCTTTTCAGCTGCAATATCGATAGTTTTTTCAACTACAGGAGGAGTAACGCTTGGGACTTCTTCTTGGACAAAAGCAGTCTCTACGGCAACTTGCTCCAAAACAGGTTGAACAGGAGCCATCACTGGTGTAGAAGCAGGTACTTCTGGAACAACACTACCACCAGAACTACCATCCAAACACTGGGCATCAGTACAAAGAGTAACATCAGGAATAAAAGCCACATCTTCCAATTCATCGCCAGTGGCAGTAGTGGCTATAAAGTATACAACCTTGGGATGGAATTCATCTGAATATAAGGCATCAAAATCCGGAATGGTTTTTAGGATGAGCCCACGCCCCTTAAGGGCAGCAAAAACCTGAATTCCTCCAACAGAGTTCATCAAGTTCCCTTCATCAAACATGACAGTAACGCCCCAAACCTTCTGCTTACCTTCACAAGCTTCTTTAAGTTCCAACAACTCATATTCAGAAAGTCCTTGGGCAGGAGAAGGAATAGAAGATGAAGAAACAGCAACAGGAGCACTTACTACAGGCTTAACTGGTGCCACAGGTGCAGCCACAGGCTTTTTACTTGCCTTACCCTCTTTAGCAGGGATGAATGACTTCAAAGTATTCTTAATGGGTTCTACATCAGCATCATAAATGCTACCATCTTGACGAGCCTCCAACATAGCTTTAATCACATCGATGGAAGAAAGCAGAACATCTACAACAGGTCCAGTTACATCAACTCGATCAGAACGAATCTCATCGAGCAAATCCTCTACCACATGGGTAAATCCAGACAATTCTGTCATTTCCACCGTAGCAGATCCACCTTTTAAAGTATGAGCCGCACGGAAAATTTCATCGATAGCTTCTCGATTGGATGGGTCGTTTTCTATGACAAGGATATTACTTTCGAGATTCTCAACTTGTTGTTCAGCCTCACTAAAAAAATCCTTGAGCAGTTCCTCGTTATTAATATCAAGATAGTCACTCATACTCATTATTTTATACGCAAAATAATATAAGTCAAGAGGAATATTTGTCAGAACTTATTTTTTTAGAGATTTCCCTTATACCATAAATCAAGTTTCTCAAAAACATAGGTAAATTAAAGATTTTAGTATTTATGACGATAATTGATGAGATATTTTATTCTTGGAGATATAAAGCCATGAATACTAACAAGATTTGTTTACATAAAAGTTTAGTTGTCAACACTGTAATTTTATTTCTTTTCCTTTCAACAGCTTTTGGGCAAATTCATTTTACGGGTTTTGCTGGATTAGCAGGAAACATTGGAACAGAAGATGGTGCTGATAAAGCACAACTAACAGCAAATACTTTTTTTGCAGGTCAGCTAGATTTGTACAATATTGTAATGCTCAGAGCAGGGGCTACAGTTCATGCTGGAAATCTTTTTTCTGACCTTTTTGTTAATACTGTAGATGCACAATTTACCCTTGATGAGTTATCTTTAACAGCACATTTACCTTGTTGTCATGTAACTCGGTATATTTCAGTGTTTGCCGGGGAATACGAGTCCATAGGTTCAGATGTATTTTTACGACGACATTTTGGCATTCTTCCCTTTGGTTCTCGCTTATCAGAAAATTTGGCAGGAACAATAGATACAAATATCTATCCATTTTCCAACCTCGGTGCCTCCTACATTTTGAAACTAAAGACTCCCCAGGCATTGGGACTCTATTTCTATGCGGGGAAAAGACAGATTCAAGATGCAAATGGAGAGAGCCGGGTCCAATCCCCTGACATAACAGGAGATGGAAAAATCCTCCGTGGCAATGTGGATTTACGTTTTGCAGGAGTGTTCTCATTTATAACTGTTGACTTTAGTGCCGGAGTCGGCTTTCCCATCGAAAAAGATGAGGAAAAAGCCAACATGAGCTTAAATCAACGACTTGAATTTCACACCGGACTTTCATCTGTAATTGGAAATACTCATACAGCTTCTTTATTTCTCCAGTTTGGAATTACAAAAATTATCCTTAACCCTCTTGATGATCAAAAATCATTAAGCTTATCAGATTTATATTTGTGGGTTGAGCCTAGATTCAGAGTTGACTTCATGAATTTCCACTTTACTCTATTTAATATTCCAAAAGAAACTATCCAAGATATGTTTTATCTCTCTGGTTCATTGGGAGCAAATCTGGCAGTTTTTGCGAACAATATCTATGCGGGTCCGTTTACGCTAACAACGGGAGCTCATCTCACTATTTCTACGCAAAATGTAGGTTTATCTGAAATTAAGGCTGTTTCCAGTGATAATATGTCTTTTAGAGTTTCACCTTTCATTGAAATACCTTTCTTTGAAGGCATGTTCATGAGCCGTCTTTCCATCGATTTTATGAAGTTTGAAAAAATGCATACTTCAATTAAGTTTAGCCTTGGATATAAAACAAAGTTATGAAAAAAATCATCAGTACAGTACTTGCTCTTTACATCTGGACCTTTTCTCTTCATGCCTTTGATTTATCAGGAAGCCTTCATATAGATACCTATAACGGAAGTCCAACTGTAGGTTTTTCCTTTTTTGCAGAAGAAAATATCATTCCCAGACTTGCAATGCGGGTGCAAGCGGATTATCTTACAGCAAGGGAATATGATATTCAGATTCTAGGTGTGGCTAAGTTTTCTCCAATTTCCTTTGGAGGGGGCTTTGCACTGGAAATTACCAAGAATCCGCAAATTCCTATTTCGCCAGGAGTGGGAATGCTTTTTGATTGGCAAATAACAAAAAAACTTGCTTGGAAAACAGCAGGATTACTGACATTTACTCACAAAAATTTAGGGGTATTGCACGGTATTAATGTTAAAACGAATTTTCTTTATAATTCAGAAAACGTTAACGCAGACTTTGGATACAAAGTAAGAAAAGGGATTGCTGTCAATGATTTTGTCAATACCTTGACTTTACAAGCGGAAGCCTTTGAAAAGGGAATTCCCATAGGTTTAATAGTTGGAACTGGAATAGATTTTTTAACTATCGATACAGGCTTTGAATTACTCGCTTCTGTTACAGGTGGCTTAGGCATGTATGCAGGAAAATATGGAAGCTATTTTGCTAAAACCAAGATTGGAATTTTTTCCTTAAGAAATAGTAGCTCAATTCCATACGAAATTGCTTTTGGAGCTCGATTTAGTTTTTAAGCAAACTACTCTACAGCCCACTCATACCCAAAGATACATGAAAGCCCCCAGAAACCATCTGGGGGCTTTCATTTTAAACAGACACTGAGCCTAGAGCTTTAAGTTTGCCAAGCGACGACAAGCTTCTTCCACTGCTTCTCTGTGACCAAAGGAGCTAAAGCGAATAAAACTTTCTCCTGCAGGTCCAAAACCTGAGCCAGGTGTGGTTACAACATGACACTCGTCAAGAATCTTGTCGAACATGTCCCAGCTCTTCTTGCCAGGAAAGCGAACCCACAGGTAGGGAGCATTTCCCTGGCCGTAAACTTCTACACCAGCGGCACGGAAGTTTTCTCCTTCCAAGGCCTTTTTGATAAGGGCTGCATTTTCAAGATAAAAGTCAGTGAGCTGACGCATTTCTTGTACCCCCTCTGGATCCAAGGCAGCAAGACCACCAGCTTGAGCAATATTGGAAGCACCATTGAAGAAGGTATTGATAAGACGTGACCACAAAGCCTGAACAGGAGTACCATCAGCAAATTTTAGAGCCTTGGGAACGACGCTCCAACCAAGACGCACACCAGTAAAACCAGCAGGCTTAGAGAAGGAGTTGATTTCAATAGAACATTCCTTGGCACCTTCAATCTGAAAGATTGTCTTGGGAAGATTTTCGTCCCGGATAAAGGCTGAATAAGCTGAGTCAAAGATGATGATACAGCCATTTTTCTTGGCAAAGTCCACCAGCTGCTGAAGCTGCTCCTTGGTGGCCACTGCTCCCGTGGGATTATTGGGAGAGCAGAAATAGATGAGACTATTGGGCTTAACCACGGATAAATCTGGGAAGAAGTCGTTCTCAGGCAGACAGGGCATGTACACAATGTCCTGATAACCAGCCTCGGTAGCAGGAGTTTTGCCTGCAGCTCCCACCATAACAGAACCATCTACATACACAGGATAAGCGGGATCTTGCACTGCCACGGAAACATTGGCACCAAAAAGTTGCTGAATACGACCAACGTCACACTTGGCACCATCAGAAACAAATACTTCATCTGCTTCGATCATTCCATCGTACAGCACGGAAGCGATTTTTTCTCGCAAAGGAGGCTCTCCAGCACTGTCGTCACCATAGCCGCTATATCCAGCAACAGTTCCCAATCCCTTGGCATAATCTGCCATGGCAGCAGCAATGTGGGGAGTCAAGGGCTCTGTGGTGTTACCGATACCAAGGCTAATAATCTTGGCATCGGGGTGGGCTGCAGCATAAGCACGACGACGCTTACCAATTTCTGGGAAAAGATAGCCGGCAGCCAAGTTGTCAAAAGCAGGATTTCTTTCAATCATAATATTTTCTCCGTAAAATTAAACGTCCAGCAAAAGCTCATCAATGGGCTTGCCGGCGGGAACCATGGGCAGAACCATTTCATCAATACTCATGGAACAATCGATAATAGCAGCCTTACCAGATTCTACGGCTCGGTTAAAGGCAGCCTTAAATTCTTCTTCGTTAGTGGCACGCTCACCTATAATGCCGTAGGCTTGAGCCAACAGCACAAAATCAGGGCCAAAATCCAAGGTGGTTTCAGAATATCGCTTGTCATAGAACAAGTTTTGCCACTGACGCACCATACCCAAAGTACCGTTATTTACCAAAACAATGATTACAGGCACCTGATAATGACTGATGGTAGCCAACTCGTTACAGTTCATGCGGAAGGAACCGTCACCAGCAATATGTACGACCCGCTTATGAGGATTTGCTAGCTGAGCACCAATGGCAGCTCCCGTTCCGTAGCCCATGGTTCCTAGACCACCACTGGTAAGGAAGGTTCGTGGCTTAGAGAAGGGATAAAACTGAGCAGCCCACATTTGATGCTGGCCGACTTCAGTGGTGATGATGGTGTCATCCCCCAGTTTTTCGTGGATGTATTCAAAGGCAAACTTGGGATGAAGGCTTGTTTTCTTAGAATACATGGCAGGAATATACTGCTTCCACTGGGCAATCTCCTGGTTCCAGCCAGACTCAGCTCGCTCTTCAATCAATGGAAGAAGACGAGTAAGCAATTCCTTCACAGAACCCACCAAGGAATAGTGAGTAGCAATATTTTTGTTGATTTCAGCAGGATCAATATCAATATGAAGAATCTTGCTATTGCGGGCAAATTTGGTGGAGTCGGAAATTACTCGGTCGGAGAAACGGGCTCCAATGGCAATCACCAAGTCGGATTTGTTGGCTCCCATGTTGGCAGCCTTTGTTCCATGCATACCAATCATGCCACAACACAAGGGATGCTTTGAAGGAAAGGCTGACTTTCCCATGAGACTTGTGGCAACAGGAATATTTCGCCGTTCAGCTAAGATTTTCAGCTCTTGGCAAGCATTGTCGATGACTACACCACCACCAACATAGAGGAATGGGCGCTGGGATTCATTGATAACAGCAGCAATATCTTGCACCTCTTTATCTGAGGGCGACATAATCTTTGTAACACGACGAATACTAGCTCGTGCCAAGGAGGTGTGATCCTCACAGAGCAAGTCAACTGAAGGAGGATTGTACTCAGCAATAGCTGCAGTAATATCCTTGGGAATATCCACCAAAACAGGACCAGGACGACCATTTTGAGCCACAAGAAAGGCTTCTCGGATGGTGTCTGCTAGTTCATTTACGCTGCGGACAATATAATTATGCTTTGTTACTGGCATAGTGATACCAGTGATATCAATTTCCTGAAAGCTATCCTTACCTAAAAGCGGTGTGGTGACGTTACAGGTAATGGCCACCATAGGAATAGAATCCATGTAGGCGGTGGCGATACCTGTTACTAAGTTTGTAGCACCAGGTCCACTAGTAGCCATAACCACGCCAACCTTTCCTGTGGAACGGCTATATCCGTCAGCAGCGTGGGCAGCCCCCTGCTCGTGGGCGGTGAGGATGTGTCGGATTCGATCACTATTTTTGTACAGTTCGTCGTAGACATTCAAGATGGCACCGCCGGGGTAGCCAAAAACCATGTCTACCCCCTGCTCCACCAGACATTCTATGACGATTCTGGCACCTGTGTATTTCATTGCAATATAGCTCCTTGGTCAGCGGAGGAAACAAGTTTAGCATAGCGAGCAAGATAGCCATCCGTTACCTTGGGAGGAGGACAAACCCAAGCGGCACGACGAGCGGCAAGCTCTTCATCAGAAACCTCCAAGGTAATCTTGTAATTGTTGATATCCAAGGTAATCATGTCACCTTCCTGAACTAAGGCGATGGGACCACCGTCAGCAGCTTCAGGAGAACAGTGTCCAAGAGAAGCACCACGAGTTGCACCAGAGAAGCGACCGTCAGTAATGAGGGCCACATCCTTGTCCATCCCCTGTCCTGCCAAGGCGGCGGTAACAGAAAGCATTTCACGCATACCGGGGCCACCCTTTGGGCCTTCGTAGCGGACAACTACTACGTCACCTTTGTTGATTTTTCTCTCCTGTACAGCCTGGAAACATTCTTCTTCGGAGTTAAAGACACGAGCAGGACCAGTGTGATTCATAAGCTCTGGGGCACAGGCAGATCGCTTTACAACAGTTCCACGAGGAGCGATGTTTCCAAAGAGGATGGCAATTCCACCAGAGGTTGAATAAGGATTTTCAATAGGGCGCAACACCTCAGTATTTCTATTGCGAACACCTGCAATGTTCTCACCCACAGTCTTTCCTGTGACAGTCATTAAGTCAGTGTGAATCAGATTCTTCTTGGCCAGCTCTGCCAAAACAGCGGAAACACCACCAGCTTCGTCCAAGTCGCTCATAAAGCTGTGACCAGCAGGAGCAAGGTGACAGAGGTTGGGAGTCTTTTCAGAAATCTCGTTGATGAGGTGGAGGTCCATCTTGACTCCAGCCTCGTGGGCAATGGCAGGAAGGTGCAGCACAGTGTTGGAGCTACAACCAAGAGCCATGTCGGCAGCAAGGGCATTTTCAAAGGCCTTTTGGTTCATGATTTGGCGGGCAGTAATGCCTTTTTCCAGCATCTTCATAACAGCCATACCAGCGTGTTTGGCCAAGGCGATGCGAGCACCAGAAATAGCAGGAATTGTTCCATTACCAGGTAAGCCCATACCCAAAACCTCAGTAACACAGTTCATACTGTTGGCAGTAAACATACCAGAGCAAGAGCCACAACCAGGACAGGCATTATGCTCCAGCTCACACAGCTGTTCCTCAGTGATTTTTCCCGCAGTAACGGCACCAACAGCCTCGAACATATCAGAAAGACTTAAGTGGCGGCCACCGTAGGGATTTCCCTCGTGGCAACAGTCGGCACCAGGCAATTTACCAGGCATCATGGGGCCACCAGAAACAAGTACCGTGGGCAAATCCAAGCGACCAGCGGCCATCAACATACCGGGCACAACCTTGTCGCAGTTGGGAATCAGCACTAGGGCGTCGAACTGATGGCCACGAGCGACACACTCGATGGAGTCGGCAATAAGCTCGCGTGTTACCAAGGAATAGCGCATTCCCTCGTGACCCATGGCGATACCGTCGCACACACCAATGGCAGGAAATTCGATGGGAGTTCCACCAGCCATGCGGATTCCAGCCTTAACGGCCTCACCGATTTTATCAAGATAAATGTGGCCGGGAATAATTTCGTTCTGGGCACAGCACACACCAACTAATGGGCGTTCCAGTTCTTCGTCAGTATATCCCATGGCTCTAAACAAGGAGCGATGGGGGGCTCTTGCAATCCCTTTCTTTGCATTATCACTTCTCATGTCAGTAACCTCACTTAATTCTTTGAAGTATATTTGAAGATATTCTACTTGTATTAGGGCAAGTGGTCAAGTTTCTTTCTCGAACATCACCCCTGAAGACTGAATCCCAATTCCATCACAACAGTCTCATCTACACTGACGGGGCTCACCAATAGCCCACCCTCGCCTTACGCTTCGCTTCGCTCAGAGGGCGGCGCTGGCAGGCCCCATTGGCGGCCCCTCCACTTTATCTGAGGCTACTGGGGTAGGCTTCAATTTCACGGTCTACTGTTCGTAGAGTGGGTAGATAGGGAACGACAGCTGCAAGCCGGAAAATCGCAATACATTGAGCAATTTTAGCGAGTCTCGGTGCGTGCTTGCACGCCTTGCCCCGCAAAAGTACTTAGCTGGTTCTAGGGACTGGATACAAAGCCCCCCCCCCGCCACAGATGGAGCTGAAACGAGGGAGCATGTTTGAAGCTATGTAAGTTTTGTTGCAAGTTTTGCAACGCAAAACTTGATGCCCCCCCCCATGACAATGAAGTGTGCCTACTCTTTTACGCAACAAGTAGTTTTATTTAGAACTTGCACGTACCACACTTAATCAAGTATTTTCTCATCTTGTACATCTTTTTCAATAAATATTCCTATAGTTTTATGGGATTTAGTTTTATCTTCAATATGAAAAATTGATAAATAAATATTTTTTTTCTTGATAAATAATTATAATTTCTTTATAGACGAAATAATTTATAATTATTATTTAATAATAAATATCAAATTATAATAGTTATAGTTTGATATTCGATAAGCATTTCTACTATACTTA
>JAEIGA010015012.1_pt1 | contig 11795 bp, 10 predicted proteins | sample 9270691 | NCBI WGS metagenome assembly JAEIGA01 (sample SAMN17057246, study PRJNA624740) | gut metagenome | biome: biome; isolation source: fecal sample | host: Bos grunniens | place: China: Xizang | collected 2019
CATAACTGCAAGCTGTATGGCGCAAGTGGTGACAGCGTAACATCAATTGGCTGTTGGGACACAGCAAGATCACACGGCATCTGGCGCTATCTTACAAGCACACAGAACCTTGTCTTTGATGCCAATGTCAAGGTAACAAGAGCAAACGGCGGTGATGAATTTATCACCACTAAACCTGTTGTGCATGGCAACAGATCAGGCAGAGCCCAGTTTTCAAATGGTCTTTTGATACAGTGGGGTGTTGAAAATATCACACCTGTAAAGGACACGCCCACAGCCAAAGCCGTGACCTTTCCTGTTGCTTACACATCTGTCCCAATGGTGCTTACAACTGCAATTACCACAGTGCCGGGCACGTCTGTTTCCGGCAATGCCTCAGCAAACATTACAGTCTCTGGATTTGATGCCTATGTAACACGAAACGGCACTACCAACACCTCTGTTGGTTGGGTGGCAATCGGATATAAAGCATAACAATGTCAGGGGGAAAGAGAGATGATTGAAGCGATAATAACGGGCGCTGTTGCAATCTTAGTGTGCATGATTAACAACGCCACACAAAGAAAAGCAGCCCAACGGCAGCACAACACAACAATTGAGCTGATTGAGTATAAGCTTGATCAGCTTGCTCATAAAGTGGATTTGCATAACAACGCTGTTGAAAGGCTGTTTCTTGCTGAAAAAGAGCTTGAGCTGCATGCTGAGAAAATAAGCGTTGCAAACCACAGAATAAAAGATTTGGAACACATAGCAAACAAAGAATAAAACTATCTGGTACAGTTTCCATGTAAAAAGGGCAAACCGTAGTAACGGTTTGCCCTCAAGTAAATCACATTTTGGAAAGGATTTCTTCTCGCTTTTTATTAAACTCTTCCTCTGTAATAAGCCCCTGCTCCTTCATAGAAACAAGTTCCTTCAATTTTTCCGAGACACTAGGCGCAGCATTGGTAACAGCAGGCTGAACCACAACTTTTGCACTCTTTTCCTTTTCTTTAATCTCTTCAATGCGACCGATGGCGGCTGCAATTACTTCGTCAGCGTTCTGAACAAAATGCAGCTTGATAATACCGGATGTAGAACAAACACCAAGTGTAACACCGGAGCGGAACTTATCCATGAGTCCAGATGTAATTGTCAGATTATCGATTTTTTCAATTGGCATATTTATGCTATTCTTAGTCAAAAAGTTGTTGTAAGAACCATATACCCGAGAATCGGTAATCGTTAATGCATTAAGCTTACACTGACGTTTGAAGATGGCTGCAACGATGAGCGGTATACAAAGCATAACAACATAAATGACAATCACCAGAACTATAGCTCCATTATATGTGTATCCTGTACCCGTACCGAGTGTAGCACCAGTATATCTATAAAATTCAAATCCAAACCATCCGATAAACCGGTTGTAACTATAAATAGTGGAATATACACCAGTGCCATTATTTATTCCAATGACCAAGGTAATTGCGAGAATCAGAAGATATATAGTTGTTGTAAATCGTGAGATCGTTGATCCGGTGCGGTGTATGTCTGCTTTTGCTAAGATATGTTCATTATTTTCCATGACATTTTCTCCTTTACTTTTGCAAAAAAAGATTAGGTGGAGATATTTTATGCCCAAAGCATTTCTAAATCAATATACACAACAGCATTTCGGCGCTTTAACTAACAAGCAAGCAAACCATTTGTTTGATATAACAAAAGCGGAATGCAGAATAAAAACACATAGCAAAGGCCGGGGAATAATCCCCGGCCTTGTTTTAGTTGCGTTTAATATTGAAAATATTTGATTATATCAGAATAGCATTATAACTTTTCCTGTGATATACTGTGTGCATCTATCACCTTTTAGTAAATGTTTACATATTTGAAAGGATTTAGGGCTATGAAGAAGGCTATATCATGGGTTGTAGTTGTTTCCTTGCTACTTTGTGTATTTTTTGTTGGTGTAGCACCAATCTCATATGCATATGGGTCATTCTTTACTAGAGGTGAATTGGCGCTTCTGTTGATGGAAAACCTTGATTTGGAATACGACAGTAGCATGATAATGCCATATGAAGATGTTCCGAAAAACTCACCTTATTATGAAGCAATTTGTGCTTGTTATAATGTGGGGATAATAGAAGATGTCCCTGAATTTCATCCAAATTTAACATTTCTGCGTTTGGAGCTTGCTCATATTCTCAGTAGAACCGGATTGAGTTTAAGCCGCCCGGTCACAATTCCCTCAGATGCATTTTCAGGACTTCTAACATCCGAAGGTTCAGATATAATTTGCACCGTTCTTGCACACGGGGTTATGAGCGTTGATGAAAACGGTTTGTTTAAACCTTTCGACGACGCTTATGCTTCAGATATAAACTTTTCTGCACTTAATGCTGCTTTGGACCCTACAACTACGTCTGCGGTAAGCCTTGATTTGGCAAAAGGCTCTATTGCTATCAGCGAGAATGCAAAAGGTGCGACCGTATTTAGACAGGGAGAAACTGAAGTTCGCACTTCAGCGGGTGCAGGCATTATTCGTCAGACGGGTAGTCTTACAGCAACAAAAAATTCTGTTTTTATAAACAGCGGAACTGTTGCACTTACTATTTGCGATTTGAATGTTGCCCCAGATTCAGATTCACCCATTTATGTGTCCGAGGGAGCTTCTCTTACATTGAATCTGGTGGGTGAAAATGTATTGTCTGCGCGTGGGACGTCAGGCATCGGTGTTTCAAGTGGTGCAGAGCTGATTGTTCGAGGGAATGGAGCGTTGACAACTAAAGGTAGTGACATTGGCTCAGGCATTGGTATAGGAAGGCACTCTAGTGGTGTATACTCCGGCAGTGTAGGCAATATTACTATTATCAGTGGTACTGTGACCGCCTATGCCGGTAGTTATGGTGGGTCTGGTATTTCCGGCAGCGTTCTTACCATAATTGGTGGAACTGTGACTGCTACAGGTGGTGGAAGTAGCAACAGTACTATTAGAGGTGGCACTATTACCATTAGTGGCGGCACTGTGACCGCCATAAGCAATAACTCTTCTGTAGCTATCGGAGGCGGCACTATTACCATTAGCGGCGGCACTGTGACCGCAAAGGCCGAACAGTTTAACGCAGGAGCAGGTATGGGTGGAGCTTACAGCGCCGTCAAAATATCAAATGCTACGGTTACAGTTACGGGTTATACCTATGCCATTGGGCCAAAATGCGAAAGCATCGATATTGACGATAGTGCCATAGTTGATTTATCGACCACTAGGCCTGATGGCATTAATTGCGACGAGGCAATTGCCGTTAATAAACAACCTGTTGATTCTGGAGCACATGCTGGAAATAAAGCAAAATTCTATGTTGATGCATATGGTTATAGCGGTCTCTCTTATCAGTGGCAGGTAAGCAGTGGCAACGGTACATGGACTGATGTCGAGGGACAAACTTCGGCAACCGCATTAATTCCCATGAGTACTGCAAATGATGGATATTACTACCGTTGCATACTGACCAATGGTTGGGACAATGTGATTTCTTCTTCTCCTGCTCAGGCATATGTTCTTGCATTTACAAAACAGCCTGAAAGCGTTGATGCAGCTCTTGATGATATTGTATCATTTGCAGTCACTCCGTCTTGCAAAGATGTAACATATCAATGGCAGCGCAGTTATGATGATGGTGCAACTTGGTTTAATGTCGATGGCGAAACATATCAAACTTTGATTGTAAATGCCACTCTTTCTGCATCCAGTGCCAAATATCGCTGCGTTATCACCGCAGCCAATGGTGACACACTCGCATCTGATATTGTTGAAATAAATCTTGATACAGGCAACATGGTCACATATACTGCTCAATACTTCCTGCAGAAAGCAGATGGCAGCGGTTATGTTTTGAAAGATCAGGAAGTGCTAGACGGTATATCTGGCGAAACTGCCACAGCGCCTGTTGCAAGCTATGACGGCTTCTCTGAGAATACATCAAAGAGCGAAGCATCAGGCACAATTGCAAATGACAGCAGCTTGATACTCACTCGCTACTTTGACCGAAATACATATTCAATCTCTTTTGAGATGAATGGCGGCAGCGCTATTCCGGCTATTGAAGCTCTTTATGAAACTCCTGTAACCGCTCCTGATGAGCCTTCAAGATACGGCTACACTTTTGCGGGTTGGTATGCAGATGCAGATTTTGAAGAGGAATATGTGTTTGACACCATGCCTCTGGGTGGTGCAACAGCTTACGCAAAGTGGGAGCTTATCGGCGCTGACAGAGGCGTTGAATATCACATCAACGGGCTTTCTCTCAGATCAAGCGAAAACTATGAAACTCTTGATTCCATCCCCAACACCGCTTTCTTTGTGGAAGTCAGCGTAACCAACCTTAGCGCAGATGCCACAGATACGATTATCATTGCATGCTATAAAGAAAACGGTCAGTTCGTTGGAATGCAGTATTTGTATGCCAAATCTCAAGTCGGTCAGACTCTCACCTTTGGCTCTTACATAGACAACACCAAAGGCGACATTGCAAAAATTAAAGCATTTGTGCTGCCCACGCTCGGCAGCCCCATACCTCTGGCAAACAGCGCCGAGGTGAAATAATACACACATAGCAAAGGCCGGGGAATAATCCCCGGCCTCTTTTTTATAGAAATTAGACTTTATCAACAGATATAAGCGAAAAGCATAAATAATCTATACCTGATATTGTTTGCATCTCGTTAAAGATCATATACGGATAAATATTATCGCCTTTACTAATGGTAGGAGCGTAAATATCGTCTCTTAAGTCAAATAGCAGTAGGTACTCATCCTCGGTATGGATTTCGTAAAAAGTGTATCCATCACTGGATGTTCCTTTTGACCAGACCTCAAGATAGAGTGGAATTCGCTCACCGGTAGTTAAGTCCACATTGTACTTGCTTGTTGTGTAAAATGATTGTCCAATGTACTGCGCGGGATATTCTCTTAAACTTGTTAGAACTAATATTTCATTGTCAATCCATTTATATGGGCTTAATGGAGTGCAATTCGCCCTAAATTCCTCTTCGGACATTCCCAAACTGGCTAAAATGCCACTTGCTTTGGACATGTCGTGCTGTTCTTCAATTTGGAAATCATCTGGCCTTGCATTGAAACCTTCTTCAATTACATCTTCACAAGTGCCCTCCATAGCCTCATAAACATCATCATCCCGCATGAGCAGATAAGAGGCGTTGGATAATCCCCAAGCATAAGGAAGATCAGACATAGGCATGACATTATATATGTCAAGACTTATAGTGCCATCATAAAAGTCGAGAAATATTTCTGCGGTGTTTCCCCAACCATCATCATTGATTGTCCATGTAAAGGAAGATACCTGTACATTTTCCAAAGGCAAAGAAGCTTGAAGAGAAACGACCCTGCATCCCGGCGCACCTTGCACATGAGACAAATCAAAGCACAAATCTCCGTTAGCGGATGATACAGTCAAAATTGTACCGCCATACTCATAACAAGAACCGCTCGTTGCCCATGTGCCAAAATACGGTGTTATATCAAATGCTTCAACAAACTCCTCAGCAGGCGTTGATGGGGTGTCTGTTTCGACACTTGTTCCGCACTCAGTGCAGAATTTTGCATCGGCAGCCAACTCAGCTTCACATTCTTTACAAAATGTTGTTTCTGGCTCGTTTGCGTCATCGGATTCAACACTTGTTCCGCATTCGGGACAGAATTTTACATCAGCAGGCAATTCAGCTTCGCAATTCTTGCAAACTGCCGGTTCTGGCTCATCATCTTTCTCAGGTTCTTCGGCTTTATCACTCTGCTGTGCTTTGGCTTCTTCGAAAATGTCAGACAGTTCTTTGCTGTTATGTGAGTCCTCTTTATCAACAGATTTGCCGCATGCACACATAACAAACGCAAGACAAATAGCAAGAACGAGTGCAAGTGTTCTTTTCATTGTGTGTCTCCTTGTTTTGCTACTTAATAAGACATATCTAAAAAGTCCCATTTTCCGCTGCCATCATAGTCGCAGAAATAATTACCTTCAATATATTTATAGTCATCAGTACACTTGGTATATTTGAGGTAATTGTAGAACAATTGAATACGTTCTGCATGAATATCTTGAGTAATCAGCATTATGCCAGAACCATCCTTATTGACACGATAAATTCTGTCACTATCAGCTCCGTAGACGAAGAAAATGCCATCATAACTCATTAGCATACCACTGGAAACTTCATAATTAGCTACGAGCTGATCTGCAGAACCATCGGGCTTGACTTTCCAAATTGATCTGCTTTTAGCATCACCCAAAATAGCCTCATGTACATAGTAAATATATTCGCCATCGTAAAGAGGATAATAGGATGCTGAGTCATTGAGCTTAATGTCATTTGTACCATCCAGATCACAGATGTGTAAAGAACTGTTGTCATTATCGTCCTGATACAGGATTCCATCGTTGAACACATAGAAATGGAAAGTGGGCTTTGCAATAATCTCCGTCACGTTGCTGCCATCAAGTTCACATCTGTACAAGTGACTGTATTCGGGAAGAACTTTGATGGGATTCCCGGCAGCATCAGTTTCTGACTCATAATCCCAGGAAGCATAGTAAATCTGTCCATCTGCAATCTGCATAGAACCCTGGACTTTAACCACCAACTGTCTACCTGAGCCACTAGTTCTCATTTTGTAAATGCCGTAGTCGTTATCATCTAACAGCATATAATAAATGTAGTTGTCTACGATATTAATGCATTGCACATATCCACTATCAAGAACTGTCCAGTCACTGTAATCAGTACGAACTTTTACAAAGATAGGTTTGCCATTTTCTCCCCTTGCTTGCCCGTATATCCAACCATCTTTCTCCAGAAATGTGGCGTGGTTCTGGACATTATTTTGGTTAAAAATGTTCAAATAGCTTTCAGCCGATACACTGTCCATGATAGGAACTCCAGACAGAGTCATAGCTTCAACCACAGCAGTTTCATCCACTTCACCACAGACAGAGCAGATCATTGCACCATCCATAACTTCCCAAGTATGCTCAAGAGATTCTCCCTCGGTTATATCGCATACAGAACAAGTTTTAGGGGCAGCACAAGTGGCATCGGCCCAAGTGTGCTCGATAGGCTCTCCCTCAGTTGCATCACATACAGAGCAAGTCTTGGGGGCGCTACAAGTGGCATCAGTCCAAACATGCTGATGTTCGCTTTCCTGAGGAGCTTCCTGAGCTGTTTTGCTTGAGCAACCAGTTAAAAGCGTTGCAAGCATAGCAAGTGAAATCAGAATAAGACGAGTTTTCATAATTTTTCTCCTAATTAATAATCATTAATATTCTTGGATGCCATAAGGGACAGAGCAGCATTCAAGTTGGTTGTGGAGTATTTGTAATCAAATCCATTTTGATCAACAACAATCAAGGTTTCGGGATGTTTTACATATTTGAAATGCAAATAGTAAGACCAAGTAACTCCGCCGTCATGATATGTGATAGTTACTGTATCATTGAGAGTTCCTGAATCAATTTTTATTCTGTCACAGTACGTATCGCCGTTCCCGTCTGTGAAGTTATATACATAACCTTCATCAAAGTCGACTATCCAGTAAATATCGTAAGAAGCGCCACTGTTCTTGTAGGAGAACACACCGGTGTTTCCTTTAGTCGCTGTATCGTAATCATTGGTAGAGTAGAACACTGCGCCAGAAGATGAGGGGCCATCATATTTGTAAATAACTAGCGAAACCGTTGAATCAGGGTCAAACTTGTCGCCAGTATCAAAATCAGAATCTCCAAGTATGAACTCTATTATATCTACGTAGCAAATAGTATCAGCCTCAGAGGCGGTTTTTGTATCAATCGTTCTATATTCAAAGTTCGTAAATCCTATTTCACGTAATTTCTGCTCTGCCGTTTTATAGTTCATTCCTTTGAAATATCTATCACTTACGGTCATGATAATTTCTGACTTTTGAGGTTCGGATGTATCTTCGTTTTGACTCTTGTCTGTTTTTTCGGTAACACCTACACCCTTATCGTCATCTGGAGGAGTCGTTGATTCCTCAGGTTGTACGTCATCTGGATTCTCTGTTGAATCATTGTCTTGACTATCATCAGGCAGAGTAGCTGGTTCCTCAGGTTGTGCGTCATCTGGATTCTCTGTTGAATCATTGTCTTGACTATCATCAGGCAGAGTAGCTGGTTCCTCGGGTTGTGCGTCATCTGACTTTTCTGTTGAATCACCACTGTGACTATCATCTGCCTGAATTGATGTTTCTTCATTTTGACCATCATCCCATTCGCTGCATGCGGCCAATGAGAACACAAGAAGTAATACCAAGACACCTGCAAGTATTCTTTTCATTTTGATTTCCTTTCCCTTGATTTAATAATCGAGAGCATTTTAGGCGCAATTTGATGCTAAATCAATACATCCAAAAGCTTTTTGGAGACTTGGCTAACAAGTAAGCAAACAATTTGTTTATTGTGACATAAGACGAATAACCATATATTTGCAATTTACCTTTTTGTGCATTTTAATGCCATATATTCCCTTGCAAGGATGCAGAAAGGAACATTATAAATGCAAAAGCGGAATGCTAAATGCATTCCGCTTTTCTATTGATTTCAGTAGTATTTGCCGTTCAAGTATGCTATGCAATCGACGTATCCCGTAACGTCAATATGCATTGAAATTTGGTATTGTCCATCGAAATTGTAAACAAGAACTTTTTTTGTGTCTGCAAGTGCTTCCTGCTGATCGGAATCACCATTCCTTTTTATATAACCATACACAACATCAGTGTTTTTATTGAATGTAAATTCCTTATCATGACCGTAGGCTGCAATGACATCTTCCTCAGTTGACATACCTAACATAATGCCTCGGAAAGTTTTCATATCATTGTATCCTTCTCCGGGATAATATGAGATATACCAAGAAGCACCATAGCCTTCCCCAATGAGATAATCCCACATATTATAGGCATATTTATAAAGCTCCTCGTCGTTTCCAACACCAACATACCAATCATCATGTGTGAAAGGAAGGCTAGAAACCAACTCTCTCCATTGCGCCTGTGTTATTAACAAATATCCTTTCTTGTCTCCTGATATTCTGAGATCGCCAGCAATCATTTGGTCACAAAAATATGGTGCGTTTTTCGTTGCCATCGTAGCGGCATCTTCATAAATATAATCGATGTTAATTTTTTCACCTAAAAGTAATGCAAGAGTTCTCCTGACAACTACGTCATCAAAGTAGACCATGATGGCCGAAACATCATCTCCGCCATTATGTTTTAATAGCAACGAACCATCTTCGTTATTGCCATATTCCACTTTATAACTAATAATGTCATCACCCATATCAAGTGCGCTACTTCCATCGATAAAATATCTGCCGTTCAGCCAACTATTAGCCCATTCAATCAGTTCTTTATCTGTAAAATTGAAAGTTGTGCCTATTATTTGCGGGATTTTGGGTCTAATCTCACTCTTAGAAAAAGATTCTCCGCATATATCACAGAACTTCTCTTTTGTTCCTGAATCAACCAATGTTGGTTCTTTGGTTGTTATATAATTGCCTCCGATGTGTCCAGATGCTTTACCGGTAGTTTCACCACAAACATCACAATGCTTCGGCATAGCACATGTGGCCTCAATCCAAGTGTGTGCAACAACATCACCTGTGGTTTCGCCGCAAACATCACAATGTTTCGGCATAGTGCATATAGCCTCAACCCAAGTGTGCTCAAGAGCCTCGCCTTCAATCTCGCCGCATTCTGCGCAAGTTTTAGGAGATGTACATGTCGCATCTGTCCACTCATGACTACAGCAACCGGACAGACACAAGATTATTCCAATTGCAATCAACAGTATGATTGCTCGTTTTCTGTTGATGATCATTGTTATATAATCCTCCGATTTGTGTTTATTGTTTCGACAATTGAAAACATTGTAGGCGCAATTTGCGGCTAAATCAATATATGTAGCCGCTTTTCAGCGCTTTAACTAACAAGCAAGCAAACTATTTGTTTGATATAACAAAAGAGGAATGCTAAGTTCTGTGGAATGTGATAATTGAAATGTTATGAATACTCTGATATATTAATTGCAGTTTTATTCTGAAAGCACATCTCGTTAGAGAAAGCTTAAAAATTGAAAGAAGGATTGAAATGAAAAAAGCATTATCTCTTATCTTGGCTCTTGTGCTGTGCCTGTCTATGTGCGCATGCGGGTCAAAAGTGGAACCTCTCATTGAACGTATTGAAGCGCTCAACGGAAATGTTACACTGGAGAGCGGCCCGTTTATAGAGCAGGCAGAGGCTGAATACAATGCTCTTAGCGAAAAAGATAAGAGCAAAGTGACTAATTATGCCGTTCTTGTCTCGGCAAGAGTTCAGTTTGATGAGTTGTTGAGCAAAATTACAAATGTTATCAATCAAATTGATGAATTGCCGGAGCAGAGCGCAATCAGTGCCGAAGATAGCGATAACATCTTAGATGTATTGGATGCTTATGAGGCATTAACGGATAAAGAAAAAGAAAAAGTCACTAATGCCGATAAGTTAAACATTTTAGTTGAAACTGTGAATGAAATTGCCGCTAATGAAGATGTTGCAGAAGAGCCGTCAGAACCTGAAGAAACAAAAGAACCGGATTTCTCCGAGGAACTTACATTTGGCGTATGGAAAAAGGCTCTGGTGCACCATATCTCGTTTTCATTCAATGAAGATGGTACCGGAACAAAAAGTACGGGGGATAGCTTTAAATGGAGAATGAACGGAACAACAATATCCCTTGTAACAAATGAAAATGAAGAAATCACCATGACGGCAGATTTTTCTAAGGGATACGCCCGACTGGTGACAACAGATGGTTTCGTATATGTGAAAGAAGAAAACTACATTGCTGAGCGTGAAGATGTGATTTCACAACTGTCTGCACAGGCTGATGTGGATAATTGGGAATCTGATTGGCTTACAATGATTAATGATTTTAGAGCCAATCAGAGCAAGGCGGAACAAACCTATATGGGTAAGCTAATAACGTTTGTTGCAGAGAGTCCTATTATTAATGATGGGTATATTAATTTTGGTGTTACGAGTACACCGTATACAATGATCTTGGCATCGATGGACTCAGACATTATTGCAACACTTGACAGCAATAAAACATACACTTGCATGGGATATATTGACACTCCATCTTCATCTGATATTGTGATTATAACTCATGGCTTTATAGTTGAATAAAGAGCAATAATAACGTAAAAGCGGAGAGCTAAACACTCTCCGCTTTTCCTTGCTTGCCATATTTCAAGAATACATATAATGATGGTTCACGAAGCTTTCTCTGTGCTGTCACAATCAAAGCCCTTACTCTTTCTACACTTATTCCAAATTTCTCACCAATCTCTGCTAAGGTGCATCTTTCTTCAAAACGTAACCTAAGAATTTCTTGATGTCGATCTAGCAGCAATGTAACAGCATGTAAAAGCCCGTCAAGCTTATCTTGCGTAATGTCCTCAACCGGAATGGGCGTATGTAAACAGCCATTATCAACTGAGAGAAACAAATTCAACGGATAAGGCTCTTTGCATTTTAATTTAGCTTTAGACATTTTCTGTGCGCCTCCTGCAGCCGAATCATGGAAGCATTATAGCCGCAAATTGAAACACATGCAATGAGGCACATCACAGCAAAAAGCGGAGAGCTGCACACTCTCCGCTTTTTACTGTTTCCAATTTTCTGACATCTGCTATATAATGTAATATAGAGGCAAATATCTGATTTGCATGATGTTGGA
>JAEIGA010015013.1_pt1 | contig 11794 bp, 14 predicted proteins | sample 9270691 | NCBI WGS metagenome assembly JAEIGA01 (sample SAMN17057246, study PRJNA624740) | gut metagenome | biome: biome; isolation source: fecal sample | host: Bos grunniens | place: China: Xizang | collected 2019
CATTGAGGTCGCACAACAGCTTATAAAGCGCTTTGAGGAGTACCGTATCGCGCAGAATGCTTTGCTTTCACGTAAGGAAATTTCTTCATTAATTAAGATTAACGAAGACTCTGGCGATAACATTAGACGTCGCTCTGTTGTTTCTAAACTGGTAGAGTGTACTTCAAGAAAGAGAGATGATACCGAGCTCTTTATTGTTGAGGGTGATTCTGCTATGGGCCCGTATCTTTATGTAAGAGATAAAGCTACACAGGCAGTACTTCCTATCAGAGGTAAGATTCTTAATACTACTTATAAGGACCTTAAAGAAGTAATTCAAAATAAAGAAATTTGTGATATTGCAAACTCTATTGGTTGTGGTATTGGACCTCAGTGTGATGCTTCAAAGTCTAGATACGATAGAGTAATTATTTCTGCAGACGCTGACCCTGATGGCCTTCAGATTAACTGTCTGGTTTTGGCTGTATTCATTAACCTGTTTCCTGATATGGTTAAGCAGGGAAGAGTTTATGTTTCTTTACCGCCTCTTTATTGTTGGGGCAAATCTGCTAAGGATTACGGCTGGTGTAACAAAGTAGAGGATATTCCTGCTACCGCAAAAGATGTTCACCGCTTCAAAGGTCTTGGAGAAATGAACGACGACCAGCTTTACTACTTTTTGGTAGATAAGAACACAAGAAATGTGCTTCAGATTGAGTATCCTTCTGATATTGATGAGTTTAATAAAATTCTCGGTACCTCAGAAGGTAAGGGAAGTCTACTCAAGGACCTTGGAATTATTCTTAATTCTGAGACGAAGGTATTTACTAATCCTGAACCTGTGGTTAAGCTGAACAGTAATATTGTGCCTGTTACTATTGACGGTCCAGTACTTACCGCCAAAGAACAGGTTCCTGTTGGAAAAGTTACCAAAAAGACAACGAAAAAAGCACCTGTAAAAAAGACTAAGCCTGTTACAGAAAGTAAGCCTGCTACACCAGTTGCAGCAAATCTTTTTGCTGGACTGTTTGACTAATGGAGGAAATATATGAGTAAAGTTATTCCTACAAAAGATGCTCTGGAGCTTGCTTCAGAGAATTATAAAGAATATAGTGTTTATGTAGCCGCAGGTCGTGCCTATGGATCCGTAATTGACGGTGCGAAAAGTGTACAAAAGAGAGTTATTTATTCTCTCTATAAGAAGGCGCCGAGATCTATCATTAAGGTAGCAGAAGCCGCTGGCTATTGCCTTGATATGCACCCACATCCTACAGCTGTTCCTGAGGTAATTGTATCGCTCGGTGATAATAGTAATAAGTTTAATTTCTTAGATAAACAGGGCAACTTCGGTAATCGTATTAAGAATATCGAAGCTTCAGCACCTCGTTATATTGGCTGTAGACTTTCTGACCTTGCTATTGACCTTACTTGTGACGGTGTAGAGTATTGTCCTACTATGACGGGTGAGCTTGATAAGCCGGAGCCTGTTGCTCTGCCTACCTTGCTTCCGCTTTGCTTCCTTAATTCTATGTCAGGTATACCGGCCGGACTTCCTAAGCTTAATATACCTAGTCTTGATATTGAAGGTATGTTCGATTATTACCTTGATATTCTTAAGCATAAAGATCTTAATTGGGTACCTAAAAAGCTTCCTATTCCTAATGTCAGTGTGCCGATTTTGTCGACTAAGACAGAGTGGGAAGAAGTGCTAAAGGCCGGTAAAGGCACTGTCAGACTTGCACCTGAGATGACTATTGATAAAAATGGTACTATCACTATCACTGCAATGCCTTCTTCTAAGTCAGCAGAACATGTAAGAAAAATTATTGAAAAAGAAATCTTGCTTGATAAAGTAGACATGAGAGATGAGTCTACTTATGAGACTCGTATTGTAATTGAAAAGGTATTCAAAAAGCAGTGTGACATGCAAGAGCTTTTTGATAGACTTTATAAGAAACTTCAGGCCTCTGAGACTTATAACCTTGCTTTCTTTGACCAGAATCATATCTATGTTCCGTGTAGTTTTGATCTTGTTGTAAAGTCTAATCTTAATTATCTTATTGAAACACATTCTAACCGTCTGGTGCATCAAATAAAAGATAATCAAGAAAAACTTGAGGTACTCCAGATTATTGAAAAGTTAAAAAAGACTAACAATTGGAAAGCTATTTTTGATCTCACTTATGACGATGCCTGTGTTTTCTTGCAGAATACCTTTAAGTGCACAGTAGAAACTTCTCAGGCTGTTTTGCGTAAGCCTATTTCTTATCTTACAAAAGAGCACCAGCAGGAGATTACCGATCTGCAAAATATTATTAGTGAGCTTGAAAATGACCAATCTGATATTTTTGAAATGCTTGCTAAAAAGTATAAAACCTTGAAAACTAAGATACTCAAAGCTATTTCGCCAAATACTACCAAATTTATCTAAAATATTTCCATAATAATTCCTTTGCTAAATTATATATAGTATAGTTAAAGGAGGAGTTATTATGGAATACAAGAGATTAAACTTCGAGGATTACTTTACAATCTGCTCAGAAAACTGGAACAACAGACAAACAGAACTTAAAATTGCTAAGTATGAGAGTATCCCTTATGAATATAAGGGTAAAAAATATAGCGTGGAATTTGAAGTTCGTTTTGACAAAGAAAGAAACTGTCTACAAGTATTTTTTGAGCAAACCTCAAGCATGTCTGACTGGAGAGTTAACTTTAACTTTCCTTCAAAGATCTATGATAAATTTACGTTTGAGGGCAAGCTAATTCAGCTTAAAGTTCATAGAGGCTGGGGCAACATGTGGCTTGTTTGCCAAACTACACTTAGACAGAGAATTCATGCTATGCTTGAAAAACACCCTGATTGCTTTATTGAAGTCATTGGATGGTCTTTGGGTTCAGCTTTAGCACAACTATGTGCAGAGGACATTTATTTCAAGTTTGGAAAAAAACCTTATCTGTATACTTACGGAAGTGTTAAACCTTTCTACGGTAAAGATACTTATAACTTTGTAAAAAGTTGCTGTGAAGAAGCCTATAACTTTTATGATCATTGTGATATCGTGGGTTATATGGTGCCTTTTTGGGGTTGGAGAGCTATTAATCATTGTAAAGTAAAACTTGAAAAATTTTGTATTACTAAGCTGTTTAATCCTAACAAATATCATACACATTACGATGTTCCAGGCCAGTACGAAGAGTATACTAAATAAAATTTGCAAAAGACGACTAGTAAATCTAGCCGTCTTTTATTGTATTATATAATATAAATATTTTTTTAAGAGGTTTTTATGAAAGTTTGTTGTATTAGTGCTAAGGCAAGACATGGTAAAGATACTGCAGCAGAGTTGCTCAAAGAACACCTTGAATATCGAGGGCAGAGAGTACTTATTACTCATTATGCTGACCTGCTTAAGTTTATTTGCTCAAAGTTCTTTGGTTGGAATGGTGAGAAAGATGAAGCGGGTCGAAGTCTTCTTCAGTATATAGGAACAGATGTTGTTGGAGCAAAGAATCCTGCTTATTGGGCAGACTTTATTATTAGTATTTTAAAGATGTTCGATGGTACTTGGGATTATGTTCTTATTCCTGATTGTCGTTATCCTGTTGAAGTTACTACAATGAAAGACAACTTTGAGACTATTGTTCTCAGAGTTGAGAGACCTGATTTTGATAATGGTCTTACAGAGGCTCAGAAGAGTCATCCTTCTGAGGTAGATATGGATAACTATGATTTTGATTTCGCGCTTCTTAATAACGGAAGTCTTGATACCTTTAGAGAGAAATTGAATTGGTTTGCAGATAATTATTTACTTAAGGAAGAGGTTTAACATGAGTAAAGAGTATACTAATTATATTATTGAGCACTGTGCTAACGTCCGCAAGGCATATGATTGGCTAGTAGAACACAAAATTATCAAAAATGATTTTCTTATGCATATCGTTCACCACGACCTGAGTAAGTGGCAGGACGAAGAATACGATGCCTATGACAAGTATTTCTATGGCGGAAAGCGTGGACAAGCTATTGAAGATGCTTTCAATTTTGCTTGGCTTCATCACATTCATAATAATCCTCATCATTGGCAGCATTGGGTGCTGATTAATGACGACGACGGCACGCAAGCTCTTGAAATGCCTGAGGAGTATGTAGTTGAGATGGTCTGCGACTGGTGGGCTTTCAGTCATAAATCAGGAAATCTTAAAGAAATTTTTGATTGGTATAAAGATCATAAACTTAATATGATTATGCACCGTAATACTAAAGTAGCTGTTGAGGCTCTTCTTGATAAAATTAAGGAAGCTCTAAAAGAGGAAGAAAAGAGTAATTAACTTATTGTATTATATAATATCAACTGAAAGGATTTAAATAAATGAGTATTGCAGATATGTATTTTAAAGATGAAGTGAATGAGCTTCTCGAGAATGGCTTTAATGATAAGGATTATCCTGTAAGACCTAAGTGGCCGGACGGCACGCCGGCGCACACCATTAAGACTTTTTGTGCTGTTCGTACATATGATCTTTCTAAAGAGTTTCCTATTCTTACCCTCAGAACTCAGGCTTTTAAAGGCGTAGTGAGAGAGCTTCTTTGGATGTGGCAGAAGAAGTCTAATGTAGTAGACGAGCTTGGAAAGAGCGCAGCTATTTGGAGAGCTTGGGAAGGTGAGGACGGAACTATTGGAAAGACCTACGGTTATCAGCTCGGTAAGGTATCTGATTACGGCTACGGCAAGTTCGATCAGGTTGATAATCTTATTTATCTTCTTAAGAACAAGCCCATGGACCGTAGAATGATTACTACTATGTGGTGTCCTCAGGACCTTAATGAGATGAACCTGCCTCCGTGTGTTTATGAATGTTTATTTGATGTGACAGATGGAAAACTTAATTGTACAGTAATTCAGAGATCTGGCGATTTGCTGGCCGCCGCAGCCTCAGGTGGTTGGGATACTATTCAGTATGCTCTGCTTGTGCATATGCTTGCACAGGTTTGTGGATACCAGCCTGGCACACTTGTTCATATCGTTAATAACCTTCATATCTACGACCGTCATGTAGATCTTGTTAAGGAAATTATGGAGAACCCTGAGTATCCTGGCCCTCAGCTTAAGCTTAATCCTGACGTAAAGGATTTTTATGACTTTACTGAAGACGACTTTGAGCTTGTAGGTTATGAGTCTACCAAGCTTGCCACTAAGTTTCAAGTTGCGGAATGACAAAAATACCGATGAACAAACTGACGGCTAACGTTGTTACTCTTGAAGAGACTAATGAACTTTTAGCTGCAGTTGAATCAGTTAAGCTTTGGCAGCTTGAAATTGAACGCGCAGAAAAGGCTCGACAAAATGCAGATAAATATCTCGAGCAGTTAATTGCAAAATCGTTGAAGCAATCATCTTTAAAGTTTTTGGAAGGTGAGCTTGTTGCTTTGCCAAAGTACCATAAAATGTTTTGTTATATGCATGAAGACTTTATTTCAATTCCGGTGCCTGAGGAGTATATAAATGAAGGAATTCTTTAAACATCTTAAAATTATCAGAACTCATAGAAAATATGTCAGAAAGGCCTGTTTCAAAATGGGCCTCTTCTTGCAGGGGCTTACTCATGACCTTAGTAAGTATTCTATTACAGAACTTAAAATCTGTAAATATTATACCGGCAAAAAGAGCCCTCATCAAGTAGCACGCGAGCAACTTGGTTATTCGCCTTCTTGGATTCATCATTATCATACTAATAAACATCACTTCCAATACTGGTGGGATGAAGACGAGGAAGGCAAAATCATTCCTATGAAGATGCCATATAAATATGTTATTGAAAGCTTCTGCGATATGCTTGGTGCAAGCAAAGCTTATAATCCTGATAACTGGAAGCCTGAAATGCTTTTAAATTACTGGGAAACTAAGTGTAAAGGCAAGCGAATTCAGCATCCTGCTTCTGAAGAATTTTTAGATAAGATGATTAAGAATTTGGTTACTTGTGGTGAAGAAGCTTTCTTTGAGTGGTATAAGAACAATAAAGATTTTTTGAAGAAAGCATACGAGGAAATGTGATATGGAAAATAAAGAAAAGCAAGTTATCAACGCAACAGAGACCCGGACTACGTTTATTCCAATAGAAAGTTGTTCACCTATTACTGCGTATCAGCGTTGTTTACTTTGCGAAAATACAAGAGAAGTGCCCTGCGGTTATGGTAGTCATTATCCCTGGGTCTGTGACGAATGTAGGGAAGCTATTGCTTTTGTAAAAGATCTGAGAAACTCAGCTAAAGAGGTTTCGGAAGAAGTGGCAAAAGAAATTAAAGCAAGTATTGCACTTCTTTAAAACGCTAAGACAGGTTAGTAAAATAGCCTGTCTTTTATTGTATTATATAGTATGAATTATTAAGGAGACTACTATGAAAAGACCTTCTTTAGATGAATATTATCTTAATATTGCTAAAGCTGTTTCAGAGCGTTCAACTTGTTTGAAGAAACATTACGGAGCAGTTTTAGTGAAGAATGGTGAGATTATTAGCACTGGTTATAATAATCCACCTCGTGGTGAGCCTCATTGTTGGACTTGTACCAAATGTGATAGTGGAAAAGATATGGCTACTTTCGCTACATGTCCCGCAGTGCACGCCGAAATGAACGCGATTATTAGTGCTTCAAGAAATGAAATGCTAGGAGCAGACCTTTATCTTGCTGGGTATAGCGTAAAAACAGGCGAACCTATTGAGTGTGAGGCTTGGCCTTGCGAGATTTGCCTAAGGCTTATTAAGAATGCAGGTATTTATCGTATTATAAATAGTGCTGGAGTTATTTATATGAGATTAACTGAAGACCCCAGCAGCAAGTTAATTCAGTATATTAAGGAGATTGAAAAATGATCATTGGAATTGTTTGTGTGGACCGTAATTTTGGTATTGGTAAAAAGAATGACTTGCTTTTCCATTTACCTATGGATATGCAATTTTTTAAGCAGAATACTGCTGATAGTATTGTCTTTTGTGGCTACAATACACTTCTTAGTTTTCCTGGTAGTAAGCCTCTCAAAGGACGTTCTACTATCTGTCTTTGTCCTCCAGAAGTAGAAAGAGATGATTGCTTCTGTATTCATGATTTTAATCAGGCAGTAAAGCTAGTCAAAGAAATTGCTAAAACCAAAAATGTTTATGTCATCGGTGGCGGCATGCTTTATAATAGCATGCTATCTTATTATGATGAAGTTTTGGTAACAAAAGTGGATGCTGACGGAGAGGCAGAAGTTTTCTTCCCTAATCTTGACGAAAATCCTGATTTTGAAGGAAAGCCTATTGGTGGCTCTATTCAGGATGGAGACTACTCTATTAGATTTTGGGTTTATAACAGAAAGTAAAATAATTAGCTAAAATAATTACCCCTATAAAAGAAAGGAGTAAAATATATGTTACATTTACATCATAGTGGCTTTGTAGAAGGTCCTTGGGTTGATAGCATTGACGTAAGAGATTTTATTCAAAAAAATTATAATCCTTACCATGGCGATGCTGCTTTCCTAGAAGGTCCGACAGATCGCACTAATAACTTAATGAAAACTGTTCAGCTTCTTTTTGAAGAAGAGCGTCGTAATAACGGAGTAAGAGCAGTTGATACAGAAATAGTAAGCTCGCCAACAGCTTATAAACCAGGTTATATTGATATAGATCAAGAAATTATTGTTGGCTTGCAGACAGATGAACCGCTTAAAAGAGGTGTTGCTCCGTTTGGCGGCATTAGAATGGCAAGGCAGGCGTGTGAAGCTTACGGTTACAAGCTTAGTCCTAAAATTGAAGAAGAGTTTAAATATCGTACCACTCACAATGACGGTGTTTTCAGAGCTTATACGGAGGAAATGCGAGCGGCTAGGAAGTCACATGTAATCACAGGACTTCCTGATGCTTATGGCCGTGGTCGTATTATCGGTGACTATCGCCGTGTTGCTTTGTATGGTATTGATAAGCTTATTGAAGAAAAAATCAAAGATAGAAAAAAGCTAGCTTCAGCTACTTTTAATACTGATACAATTCGCTTAACTGAAGAGCTTCATCAGCAAATTACATTTCTTGGTAAAATTCAAGAAATGGCAAAGCAATGTGGCTTTGATATTAGCCAACCTGCTAAAAATACCAAAGAAGCTATTCAGTGGACTTACTTTGCTTACCTTGCTGCTATTAAAGAACAGAATGGTGCAGCAATGAGCCTTGGGCGTGTTGCTACATTTTTTGATATTTATGCTGAAAGAGATCTTGCTCTTGGAGTGTTTACAGAGCAGGAAGTGCAAGAGCTATTTGATGATTTTGTAATTAAACTGAGACTTGCGAGACACCTTAGAACACCTGAGTACAACGAGCTTTTTGGAGGAGACCCGATGTGGATCACCGAGGCAGTCGGTGGAATGGGTGAGGACGGGAGAACTCTTGTTTCTAAATCAAGTTTTAGAATTTTAAATACTTTGTATAACCTTGGACCGGCACCTGAACCTAACTTGACTGTTTTGTGGTCTGAACAACTTCCTAAGCCTTTTAAAGAATTTTGCGCCAAGGTTTCTATTGATACTGATTCTATTCAGTATGAAAATGATGATATAATGAGACCTGAGTATGGCGACGATTATGCTATCGCATGTTGTGTTTCTGCTATGAAAATTGGTAAGCAGATGCAATTCTTCGGAGCGAGATGTAATCTTCCAAAGCTTCTTTTAATTGCATTAAATGGTGGGTATGACACCACTTCTGATATCCATATTGGTCCTCAGATGGCCATTATGGATGGCGAGATCTTAGACTACGAAAAAGTAAATGAAAGACTTGATATTTATATGCAGTGGCTGACTCATTTGTATGTAAATACAATGAACGTTATTCATTATATGCATGATAAGTATTGCTATGAAAAAACCCAAATGGCTTTGCATGATACTGATGTACATCGTTTTATGGCCTTTGGTATTGCCGGCTTATCTGTTATTACAGACTCTATGAGCGCCATTTTAAAGGCAAAAGTTGAGCCAATTAGAGATGAACGTGGCTATATAGTTGACTTTAAAACTACTGGTGATTTCCCCCAATACGGAAATGATATTGATGAAGTAGATTTTATTGCAAAAGGTATTTCTCACAGAATGATTACCTACTTGAGACGTACGCCTGCGTATAGAAATGCTGAACATACTTTGTCTATTCTTACTATTACTTCTAATGTAATGTATGGTAAACATACTGGTGCTACTCCAGATGGACGCAAAGCTGGTGAGCCTTTTGCACCAGGAGCTAACCCAATGCACGGCAGAGATTGTACTGGACCGCTGGCTTCACTTAATTCAGTAGCAAAACTTTCTTATGACGACTGCAGAGACGGAATTTCTAATACATTCTCAATTATTCCGTCAGCACTTGGCAATTCTGCTGAAAATATGGTCGCTAACTTAGTAGCGATTATTGACGGCTATTTTGGCCAAAAGGCACATCATCTTAATGTGAATGTTATGAACAGAGAGACTCTTATGGATGCTTACGACCACCCAGAAAAATACCCTAACTTAACAATTCGTGTAAGTGGTTATGCAGTTCATTTTAATAAGCTTTCGCGTGCACAACAAAGAGAAGTAATTAGTAGAACATTCCATACTATGTGAGGATAGATTATGCAACAAAATAAAAAACTAAGTTATTGTGATTTTTGTGTTTATTATTGTGGAAAACGTTGTCAAGCTAAGCCAAATAGCGCGTATTGCACAGAGGCAAAAAATGAATATTGGCAGCACATAAATAATAAAAAACAGCCTATACAAAAGTCCTTACGGTCATGGGACAAAAAATAAAGTAAAAATGTTTACCAAAATTATCTGCTAAATTAAATAAGATAGAACAATTTAGCGAGGGTAGTTATGCCACTGAATAATGAGTTTTTTATAGATTTTGATGAGGCTTCTTCTAAATATGATTCTGAAGGAAGACTTTTATCAAAAGGCCAAGTAAGCTTTTTCAATAGAAGCCAGTGCGTAGATGATAATAGTCAGCTAATGGTATTATACCATGCGTCAAATAGCGATTTTACGACATTTGACCCAAAACGAATTGGTTCAGGCGGAGGCTCTATTTATGGCAAGGGCTTTTATTTTAGCGACGACAGCTTTAGTGTAGAAATCTATGGTAAATACGTAAGAGAGTTTTACTTAAATCTTAAGAATCCTTTTAGATGGGAGTCTATTGAAGAAGAAGCTGATGCAACGTACAATTTAGATATGTTTATCGAAGTTCTTGAAGCAAATAATTTTGTAATGCCTGATGGCTTACTTGAAGAACTTGAAGATGATCTTATAAATAATGATGGAGGTCTTGACACAATTATTGAAAAAACTTGTGGTTTTGACTTCGCTCAAAAATACTTCCAAAGAGCTGGTTATGATGGCATTATGAATTTAGACATAGGCGATTATGTTGCTTTTAAACCTGAACAAATTAAATTATGCTCAAATAAAATGCCCTCGGCATCTGCAGATGTCGCGGCATAAAAATATCTAAGCGATACTAAAAAGATACAGAAAAAGATACATAAAAAGATAAATTAAAATATACTATATAATAAAATATAAGATACTTATAATTTAATACTTTTATATCTTTTTAGTGCCGCTCGGGAAATATTCTGGGCGGTTTTCTTTTTATACAATAACAAATTTTCAATGAACTATGTTGTATTATATTATATAAAATTTATTTGAAAAGGAGAACTAAACTAATGATTAAATTTCTTATTGAACCTGGTTATGACGTAAAGGCACCTGTAAGAGACTTTGGAAATGCCGGCGTCGATTTCTTTATTCCTAATTATTCTGAAACCTTTGTAAAGGCTTTTGAGGAAAAGAACGCATTTTATAATGCTCATCTTGACACCACTGTTAACGGTGAATATGTGATTAAGATTATGCCTCATGGACGTGCAAATATTCCTTCTGGTGTTCGTAGCTACATTAGTTCTAATGTTGCACTCGAAGCTCAGAATAAGTCTGGTATTGCATCTAAGCATGGTCTTGTTTATGGTGCATCTGTCGTAGACGCCAATTATCAGGGTATTATTCATATTTCACTTATTAATACAACTGGTAAGATCGTTGAGCTTCCTCTTGGTATGAAGGCAGTACAGTTTCTTCCTAGACTGATTGATATTTCGCCTATTGAAGTGTATAATAATATGTCGCTTGATGATTTCTATAAAGATTTTGAATTTTCCAATCGCGGAGAAGGAGCTTTTGGTTCAACCGGCGTTTAATAATCATTTTGGAGGAAACTAATGTCAACTTGCTTTTTGTATGAAGTTTGTAATCACAAAGACTGCGATAAAGACTTCTGTCTAAGAAAATATAAAATGGACTCGCTATACTCAGCAGCTCTTATGACAGATAGTCAAAAGAAGCATATTACTTTGAGAGTAGACGATGACGGAACAGACCTTGAGCAGTTTAAGCAGCTTGCAGCTATTGAGCAGGATATTGTTAATTTTATCGGTAGTGGTAAAAACTTGTATCTTCACTCAGCTAATTGCGGAAATGGAAAGTCATCTTGGAGCCTTCGTTTGGCAGAAGCCTACTTTAATAAAATTTGGGCACGAACAGAGGTAAAGTGCCGTGTACTGTTTATTAGCGTACCAAGATTTTTGCTGGCGCTCAAGGATGATATTACAACTAAAAATGCTTATGTAGCATATATCAAAGAAAATGTTTTGGAAGCAGACCTTGTTATTTGGGATGATATTGCTGCCAAAATGGGTTCAGAATTTGAGCTTACTCATCTATTAAATATTATTGATAA
>JAEIGA010015014.1_pt1 | contig 11794 bp, 3 predicted proteins | sample 9270691 | NCBI WGS metagenome assembly JAEIGA01 (sample SAMN17057246, study PRJNA624740) | gut metagenome | biome: biome; isolation source: fecal sample | host: Bos grunniens | place: China: Xizang | collected 2019
GAAACCATAAAAAAATGCGACTATACGGTAAAAATCCCTATGTCAAACGGCGTTGATTCGCTGAACGTTGCCGCCGCAGGGGCGGTTGCCTTCTGGCAGCTTGGAAACAGATAAAATTTTCAACATTATATAGTAAAAAACGAGCAAAGAGCTTGGCGCTGAACCGAACCCAAGCGACCTTTCTCGTTTTTTCTTTTGCCCATTTTCCGAAGGAGAATTATACCAAGTCGAATATAGCCGTCAAATATGCGCATAATAAAAGTAAATTACCAACAAGGAGATAATAAATATGTGCACGGCTATCACCTTTTCTGCCGCAGGGTACTATTTCGGCAGAAATCTTGACCACGAGGAGGGCTATGGGGAATGCGTCGCCTTCGTTCCGAGAGCATTCCCTCTGCCCTACAAGCACGAGAAGCTACAAACACACCACTACGCAATGATAGGTATGGCAAAAATATGCGACGGCTATCCCCTTTTCTACGACGGAGTAAACGAATACGGGCTTGCCGTGGCAGCGCTTAATTTCCCAGGAAACGCATACTACGGCGACGTATGCGAGGACAAGCTGAATTTAGCTCCCTACGAGCTTATCCCGAAAATTCTATCCTCCGCAAAAACCACCGAGGAGGCGGTGACACTTATTAAAAATATAAACCTCGTCGCCACCCCATATAAAAAGGATTTGCCTCTATCTGAGCTTCATTTTCTCATAGCTGACAAAAACAGCTCTGTCGTAGCAGAGCCGATGGAGGACGGAATTGCCGTTTGGGAAAACCGAATAGGAGTCCTGACCAATAATCCCCCTTTTCCTCACCATATAGAGAATCTGAAAAAATATCTCCATCTTTCTCCTAAAGAAGCAAAAGGAGGACTCTCCGAAAGGTTAAATCTTTCGCCGAACAGCAGAGGCACTGGCGCCCTCGGGCTCCCCGGCGATAGCACCTCTGAATCAAGATTTGTAAGAGCAGTCTTTACAAAGCTTAATGCTCTAACCCCCGACACAGAGCCCGGGTCGGTTAACCAATTCTTTCATATTCTCTCTGCTGTTGAACAGGTTGAAGGCTGCGTAAGAATCGGAGATAAAGCCGTAAGAACTCAGTATTCCTGCTGTATGAATCTTGACACGGGCGTGTACTATTACAAAACCTACTCAAACAGCAAAATATACGCCGTCAGTATGCTCCTTGAGGATGCGGATAAAGGGGAAATAGTCAACTATCCCCTTTTATGGGAGGAGAAAATTCACGCCGAAAATCAGAAAATACAGCCTTGATTTCTCGCAAAATCAACCCCAATATTAAAAAGTCGCCTCACTTTTACAGGAAGGCGACTTTTTAATAAACGTAGCTTTGTTTTTTGAAATAGAAATAAATCCTTACTTACCCCCGAAAATGCGCTCCTTATTATCGGTAAGGAACTCCGAAATTACCCTTCCCATCGAATGGAAGCCTAAATCGTTAGGATGCCAGGTATCAGCCATACCATCGCCTCCTGCGTATTTCATAAGCTCCTTGCCGCAAATGAAGTAGACGTTTTTATCCCCTCTCGCAATAGCGTTTTTATAGGTACTCTCTATTACATCAATCCTCTCAAGCGCATTCTTTGACTGAACGTACTCGGGGCGCGATAGCATAAGCACAGGAGTAGTTGGCTGCTTTTCTCTGAAACGCTTGAAGAAGCGCTCGTGAGTATTTTTAAGATGCTCGACTGATGGCGCATTGTGGTCGTAATCCATAACGAACAGCGACATATCAAGCCCCGCTATGTAATCTCCTATATTGTCCTCGCCCTTGGCGCTACCTGAAAAGCCTAAATTTATATAGTCCGCCTCGAAGCTTCTCAAAACTACGTTCTGATAAATGTTACCCGGTCTTGAAGCGGTGCCGCCCTGAGTTATAGAGGAGCCGTAATAAACGATGGGCTTCGTTATCTCATAATCATCGGGCGGAAGAAGCTTTGCCCCCTGTGAAAGCCCTATGTAAAGCTTCTTTATATCGCCGTAAGATGGCATATTTATGGTTATATTCCTCATAAGACTGCCGTCGTCAAAATTGCACCTTGAGGAATATCCATCCTTTAAATTCATAGGGGGTGTGAATATCATTCTGCATACACCGTCTGCATACAAATCAAGGCCTGCCATACCGAGAACGCTGGAATTTGAGCCTTGATAGAAAATGCCGCTGCTTACGATTATAGCAATCTCCTCCGCATCGGTCTTAAAGCGGATTCTGCCTCCTGAGCAGTTTGCGTGCAAGCTCAAAACTCCGGGGCTTACCTCCTTTGCCAGTTCCTCAGGAATACGGCGGAATCTGTCACCCTCGCGGAATAAGCCGTGGAGCTTGAATGGCGTCTGTTCCGCATCGTATATATCAAGCCCGGAAAGGTCTATATTCATGTCGGTTGTAAAGTTAGGATCTATTTCAAATATACTTTTCATGCTGCACCTATTTTAGTTAAATTTAAATGATAAACATACCGCATCTATAAAGCAAGGCAGAAATTAATCCTGCCTTGCCTTTTTTTATGATTGCTTTTTTAAGCTATGAATTATTATTTGCGGTATCCTTCAGCAAAGGTAATATAATTGTAGAATGATTTTGCAACCTCAGAGGCCGACGCATCACCCGCAACGCCCTCGACGTAATCACCGTAGCAATAAGAGCCGATAGAGCCATCGGAGAGGCTGAAGGTCATAACGTTATCGAAGTCACAAGCCTCGGCTGACAGCCGCACAGCCACTCCGGCTAACAGCTGAACCTCAGCGCCGCACCAGTTAACCTTACCGTCAACGCTTGAGGTGATAACGTAGGTGGGAGAGGCTGACAGGTCAACCTTAATATCAATCTTACCCGCAGCAGAGCCCATATTTGTCGCATACTCGGGAAGAATTATATCACCGCTCTCAGCATAGGAGGAATTACTTGCAACCAGCGCTGCAATAATAGCTGCGCCGTCCTCGTTATCCTCGGTATCAAAGGCGCCGTATACGTCAGCAAGATATTCGCCGAGATAGTACGCAAGCTTATAAGCCGACGCATCAAGTCCCTCTGTTGCGAAGGTCTTTGCTATATAATCGTAAAGGCTTATGGAATAGGTAAGCTTGTAGCTGTATCCTTTTTCCTTAAGAGTTATCTCGTAAACCGCATCGCTGAACGCCTCGTTAGCCTTAACGTACTTAACGTTCTTTGCCATACGGTAGTCTGCTCCGCCGATTGTTATCGCATTTTCGGAGAACATCGCCTTGGTGTCTGCGTCAAGAACACTGTAATTCTCCTCTGCAACGTAGAAGTAAATTCCGATAGAGGAGCCGAGAGTAAGGTCAACGTAACCCTTAAAATCAGAAACTGTTCCAACTACCTGCTTACCGGGGATAAGTGTTGTTTCACCCCAGAGAGTCCAACGCTCGGTTGCTCCGAGAACGAGCGTTTCCATCGCCTCGGTAGGAACGAGAGGTGTTATGAGATGCGCAAAATCAAGAGGATCGTCACCCGTACGAACGTAGGTCTTCATAAATACCTCGGAGGAAAGGTCGCACCAGGAGTACTCGGTGCATTCAGCCTTTGCCACAGGCATTATGTTCATATCGGGAATTAATATAATCTTGTAAGCATCCTTTGCTTCAAATTCGGGGTCGTTAGTTACGTAAACGTAACTCGAAAGGTCTGCTCCCACAGAGCCTACAACAGGTCTTACAACCCTGTAAGTAACCGTTTCGTCGCTCCACTTGGTATTTGCGTTTGTAAGAATCTTACTTTCGTCCTTTGCCTTAACGTTGTCACCTACGGTCATATAAGCCGATGTCGCATTGTCAAGAATAATCTCACCGACGCTTGATGCGAGAGTACCCGCAATCTTACAGCCTGTAAGATTTACAACGTCACCGTCGGAAAGGGACATAAACTGCGCCTTGCCGCCGTTTGCGATAACGTTACATTCGGTAAGATTAAGAGTCACGTTTTCCTTAAGGGCGAATATCTTGTCTGCGCCTTCGGACTCACCTTGGGAAACTGCAGACGCATCAACGAAGATTGCGTTTTTAATCTCAAGCTCATAGTTTTTCTTTCCGAAGTTAAACATGGCTTCTTTGGAAGCTCCAAGCTTAACGTAAGTACCGCCGTTTATCTGTACGGCATCGGTAGCCGTAGAGCCTGCCGCCTGGTTAAGGAGATTTGCGGAATAAACTGTAAGATTGTCTGCCGAAGCTGCGCCAACCTCACCTATCGTAAGAGTCGCAGTCTGAGTCATAGAGAACATAGCGTTGGTAACCTTAACAGCGCTGCTGACGTCGGTTTTGGACGTGCCTATGTGAACAAGCTCGCCGCCTGCCTTCGAAGAGTAAACAGCCATATCGCCGCCGGACGCACCGTACATAAAGGGGGAGTTCGACTGATAAGTAAATCTGTTTCCGTTAAGGTCTATACTAACTGCTTTTCTTAAATATGTGTTATTTATAGGACCTGCCGCCTGAGACTTAGAAGCCTCCAGGTCAGTGTAAAGCTTAACCTTCACGGAATCTGTGAGATTCTCGTTAATGGCGTCTGCCAGCTCAACGTTCGAGCCGTAATAGCTTAAAGAATTGCCTACCGTTACGGTATAAGCGGCGTAAGAATATACGGGATAGTAGGTTGCCTCCTCAAGCACCGCCTCTGTGGCAGCATCAATAGGAGTCTTGCCCTTAACAGCCTCAAGATAAGCTGCCGCAGTGCTGTAAGCCCCAGGATTGATATACTCACCCTTAAGCCAACCCGATGCGTAAAGCAAACCATCGTCGAGGACGATATTTTCAACCTTTATGTCATTCGGTATAGAGAACTTGCCGTTCTTAATATACGTGTAAGTCTTTATATTGTCGGTATCGGCGGCAGGGTCATCCGCAACACCGGTGTAGAAATGAAGATCTATATAGGTGGGCTTAATGAAACGGATACCTCCCTCGTAAGCCTCTGTTTCAAGCTCACTGGTTACCTTATCCATCTTGAAGCCGTTGGTATTTACCCAGCCCCAAGCGGTAACGACTTCCGCTATCTTGTAGTCCTGATAAAGAGTAACGTGAGAGTTATTCGCCTGAGCAGCTGTAAGAGCCTCGTTAAGAGAATCGTAGGCGGTGTTACCTACCATAATGGGGCTTACCACGTTGCTATTTGCCTCAGGATATGCGAAATGCTCAAGATAAAGCTTTGCATTATCCACCGTTACCCCATTAGTGCTATCCAGATAATCGCCCTTATCCATAGCTACCTTTCTGATGTTGGAGAAAGCGATCTTACCTCCCTCGGGATAAGTGCCAATGCCAAGCTCAATACGCATCTCCTTAACGGACTTAACGTCAGAGTCAAAGGCTCTCTCTAAAACAAGCTCACCGTTCAGGTAGGTGAAGGTATTTCTCGTAGCGGTATCAAGCACCGTCATATAAGTGTTCCACTTACCCGGAGCAACGCCTGCACCCTTATTGCTCTCGCCGTTCTCTGTAATTTTGAACAGCTCAATCTGCCTGGTTGCGGAAGCTGTTCCGTTAAAGGTAATCTTAAGAGGAATAGTATTGTCAAAGGTCATGAAATCAAACTGATAAACGATTACCGAATAGGGAGAATTTCCACCTATCTCAAAATCTTCTCCGTTGATATTGGGATAAGAGGAGTTTGCAATGGCAATTTTACCGTCAGCGAAGGTTGCGGAAACGTTATTCGAATATCCTGTATCGGTGGAGGTAGGAAGCGTCCAGATATGAACACCGTTTCTTCCTGCAAAGCTCACGTTATTCTCATAGAAGCCAATGCCTCTGGTGATAGAATAGCTGTTTATATTACCGGAAAGAACCTTGTCGGTGCTTTTCTTAACAACGTAAGGACACTCAAGGTCGCCTGTTTTATCCTCTACGAGAGTGCAACCTGCGGGAAGGTCTACATTACCCACGTCAATCTTTGAAAGTCTTGTTCCCTCGGCAAGGTCGATTGTATGAGCGTCTGTTCCGGTTGTGGTATTAGTTCCGTTAGCGCCGGGCTGATAGGAATCATTCTTTGTCCATTTATCGGACCCACCACCTGTGGAAAGACCTGTGCCGTTAAGAATAATTCTGGAGCCGTTGATAAAGTTAGCATAGCTAACATGTGCGAAAAGACCCTGACCGGATTTGGCCCACTGCATACCCATTGCATCGAAGGGAGATCTTTCAACCTCTACTGTGGAATTATCAAAGGTGAGAATTCTCGCAATCTTGCTCTGCTCTTCGGTCATATAGCCGTTTTTATCATTACCTGAACCCTCAATAATTCTGAAAGTTGCAGATGCATAAGAATCCTTGAACACAATATCACCGGTGCTTTTTCCGGTGCCGGTTATAAGATTAGTGTATGCTATATCGTTCTTGCCAAAGGCCTTACCGCTTGCAACAGTTACAGGATGGTCAGGTGCGCAAACGAGCTTGGAATTTACCATCTTGAAGGAAACGCCATTTCCTGTGGGGCAAGCAGAGGACGCAGCGGCACCGGTACCTGTACATGTCAAGCCTGAACCGTCGGTGGTAATGTAGGTGTTCTCAATGTAAACGTGACCTACGTTAGCTATGTTGAATAAGAAATAACCGGACATGGAGTACCTTTTTGCATCAATGTCCTCCTGAGTAAGGTCAAGACCTATACCGATATCCATCGTACAGTCATACATATTAAGGTATGCGCCGGATGGGGTGTTGGTCTCAACTTTAAATATCTGACCGCTATTGTTTGTATCTAAGGTAGTGTTAATGTCAAAATCGCAATTTCTGAACTCATACAATCCGCCGGAGCCGGAGTAATTCGTAAAGTCCTTGATAAGTAAATCAGAATAAATTCTGATACCTCTGCCCTTTCCGATAAAGTAGAAGGAAGAGCCGGAGTTGGAGTAGAAGTGCTTTTCGGCAGCGCTGAGCTTGATGGAGCCCTCGCCTTCAAAGCGAACGTTCTTGCTGGAACGCTGAGTATTGAAAGCATTGGTGGTAGCTATATCATACTCGTATCCGTTAGGATAGATGTAGAGAGATGTTCTACCGTTGCTCTCGGCCACACCGTCACCGTTATAGTCGAAGTCTTTGTTTTCGTACTTAACGGTCTGCTTAACGTTTCCAAGCAGGGTGATATATGCGTAAATCTGCTTAGGATTTGAGATGGTGATGGTTTCGTCTCCAATCACCTCGGTGTAGACGTTTTCTTCACCGTCTTTAATTACCGTGTGGTTTACGGCAACTATTTTGGCGAGCGCCTCGTCAAGTGTCATATCGGGGAAGGTTACGTCGCCAATCTTAAGGGAAACGTATCCGTCCTTCTGCTCCTCAGCGCCGACAGCCATAACAAGGGCGCCGATAACAAGAGCAACCGACAAAATAAGTATGAGAATTTTTAATGTGTTTTTCATAACATCATAAATTCCTTTCCAATAGTTACTACAAGATACATATATAAATATATATAAAAATACCTATGTACAAATATTTTAAAGCAAAGCGAAGCTTTTGTCAATCTAAAACCGACAACTAACAAAAAAGCTTTGATAGAAATTGGGTAGACGTTTTTGTGTATTCTATACAAAAAACCGACACGGGGCGAGGGAGAGGGGCTTGTTTTCCCACGAGGAAAACAAGCAATGATATCCGTCCCACACGGCGGGTGATATCGCTGCCGCGGTGATATCCTGCTTCGCAGGGTTTGGAGTTAGCGGGGCTTGTTTCCTCGTTTTTTATTGCCGTATTCAGAGTCCTGTAGGTTTGATATATTTATGTAAGGAAGAAAAAATGTTTTTGAAAGCTTAAATAAACTCTTGAAATTTGTGGAACGTTTTTGACGTTGCGACAGCAAAATGTTCCCCAAATTTTATGTGTTTAAGCCTTGGTTAACAGACAAAGACTTGATTTAAGCTATTGCTTACTCCTCATTCACCGCAGGGCGGTCCCCCTTCTCCCACAGGAGAAGGCCAGTGAGAAGACAAAAAACAGGCGAAGAAGCCGAATCACTCCGCACTTGAGTGATACACGCCCCATCGCCTGTCTTTTTATTTTATAGGGTAAGAAAAATTTCCAACCGCTATGTTTGGTTTGTTTTTTTGCAGTTTAGGTTTCAGTCGATTATCGAATTTTATTTTAGATTTCCGAAGGGTGTCCCGTGGTCGGCAGGGCGCCCCTCGGAGTTTTTATTTTAAAGCTTTTTTCATAACACGGCAAAGCTTATCAAGCCTGTCAAAACCCTTTATATTCGTCCCTTTAGGGTATCTTATATTAGGTTCCTGCGGGTCTGAATGCTTCTGCGTAAGTTACGTAGTTATAGAAGGATACTGCAAGGTCAGCGAGAGCTGCATCACTTGCGATTGTATTGAGGTAAGCTACAAGGTCGTAAGTACCTGTCTTACCGTCTGCCTTGGTTACGGTTATTACGTTGTCGAAGTCGAATACTCTCTTGGAGATTTCGTACACCTCGTCCTTAGCGAGAGTCTTCTCACCTGCGCCCTTCATAGAAACCTTTACGCCGTCCTCAAGAGCTGTAATAACGAACTTGGGAGAGGATGTAAGGTCTACGTAGATTGCGATAGAGCCGGATGCGTCGCCCATAGCTGTCGTTGCCGCGGGAAGAGTCGTAACGTTAGATGCGGGAGCGTAAGAAGCCTTGTCAGCTATCATAGAAGCAAGAATATTAGCGCCATCAGCAGCGTCCTTAACGGTGAAGTATGCGTATGCGTCTGCAAGGTAATCTGTAATTACGTATGCAAGCTCGTAGTTCGCATTATCAAGCGCCTCTGTGTTAAGAAGCTGATTAAGGTAGCCCTTAACGCTTACTGTGTATTTAAGAGTCTTGGTGTATCCGCCCTCTACAAGAGTTACTGTGAAGGTTGTTGTCGTGAATACCTGGTTTGCGTCAACCTCTACAGCTTCCATATAGTAGTAGTCAGTACCGTCGATATTAACTGTTTCCTCAGAAAGGAGGTCCTTTGTAGCCTGGTCAAGTCCTGCGTAGAACTCTGCGGGTACGTAGAAGTTGATATCAAAGTTCATGTAAAGAGAAAGGTTGTAGAATGCGCCGAAGCCTTCTACTACGGTTACGCTGGTAGTAGGAATAACTGTTGTTCCTTCAACTGTCCATTCACCTGTGTGAGCAACGTTAAGTGTCGCACCGGCAAGATTTTCGATGCTTACGAACTGAGCGAAATCAAGAACGTTCTCGCCGTTCTTAACGTTCATTACGTTAGCGGCATCACCTGCAAGGTTAACCCATGTGTACTCTGTTACGTCACTCTTAGCAACGACAGCGGTATTCATATCGGGAATAAGAATTATCTTGTATGCGTCCTCTGCTGTGAAGTCAGGGTCGTTGGTGTAGTAAACGTACTTGGAGTAGTCTGCTACGCCGCCTTTGATAACAGGTCTTACGAACTTATAGGTTACGGTTTCTGCGGAGAATTCGCCCTTTGTATATGCAACAGCGGTGTTCTCATCGCTTGCATTAACGCCGCTCATATTGTAAGCTACCGTGTTACCTGCAACAGCAATCGTATCGGTCGCATCGCCGGAAATATTAATTATTCCTGCAACGCGGCAATCTGTAAGTGTATAAGCTTCAGTTGTGGAACCATTATTAGCGCTGAACATACTACCTCTTGTAGCATCGTTGCCTATAATGTCGCAGTTGGTGAAGTTCATCTTGGAGCCGCCGTTCAGATGGAACATCATATTAGCGGGACCGTAGTTGTAAACGCCGCTTGCGTTAACGAAGGTTGCGTTCTTGGGGTTGCAAACGAAAGCAACGCTACTTTGGTTAAGGTTGAACCATCCGCCGCCGCCTGTTCCGATCTTAACGTAGGTACCGCCGTTGACGAAAATCTTCTCGCCGGGCTTTGTAGTCCAAACGTCAAGCATATTGGTAGCCATAACGGTAAGGTTATCGCTGTATGAGCAATCAGCGCCGTCAGGTGAACCGAAGTAAAGGCATCCGCCGCCGCCTGCTGTCTGGAACAAACTGTCTTTGGCATATGGATAATCACCGCCTTCGGTCGTTGAGGTTCTTATTTGAATAATCGTACCACCGGGAACGGTCGAGAAGAATCTGAGGTTGGATGCGCTGGAAGCAAGAATAGAGGTATTTTCTACTGACAGAGTAAAACCGTTAAGGTCGAAGTATGTATCGGTTCTGATGTAGTTGTCTCCGATGCCGTACCATCTGGTCTTCGCAACAACGTCGTTATAAAGGATAACGTCAATCTTAGCATATTGACCGATTCCGTCATTCTTCAAAGCGGCAGTTATCTCTGCGCCAAAGTCAGCTACTACATCGTGATAGAATATATTCTTACCGGATGTAATAACGTAATCCGCCTCAGAATATACAGGGTAGAAGTTAAGGTCGCCCTCTACTGCTGCGGGAACGCCATCAGCCTCGTAAACAGTTGCGCCCTCAAGAGCTGCGCTGTATGCCTCGAAGCTGTCGTAATCGGCAGGATTTACGTGAGACCAGGTAAGGTCGTTGAAGTAAAGAATTCCTGTTTCGAAGAAGATCTTACCCTTGGTGGTAGTATTGATTCTGTCGTCAATGAAAGGAGTACCGCCCTGCTGGAATATAATAGAGGTTGTGCCATTGATGGTATTCCAGGTGTATGTTACGTCCTTCGTAGCGTAGAACTCAACTCCCTCGGGATAGTAGCTCTCCGCTATATCCTTTATGAGCAGGTTCTTAACGTAATCGCCCTTCTTCGTAAGGGTGTATCCGTTAGTATAAACCTTGCCTTCCGTTAAAACGGGTTCAGTTTCTGTAAAGTCGCTCCAGATACCAACGTGGCCGCCTGCAGCCTTAGCTGCTACGAGAGCCTCTTCAATGGTCGCATAGGGAGTGTTACCAACCATAGGACCGAATCTCAGAGCGTTTGTGCTGTATTCTGAATAGAAGTTTTCGTACTTGAGAATATCTTTATAATTGTTAACGTCGAAGGCTTCGAACTTTCCGTAATCCTTGAAAGCTGCCTTCGTGCTGTTAGAAACAGCGATAGAAGCGCCCTGGGGATATGTACCGGCTGCCATCTCGGGTCTCATTTCCTTGATACCGACAGTTTCAACCTTTATCGCATCAACCTGCTCGCCGTTAACGAACGCCCAAAGGTTGGTCGTTGCCTGCTGAGTGAGGTCAACAACAACCGTAACAGAGTTCCATACGCCGAGCTTCATTGTACCCTTGTTAGAGGTGCCGTCAGCGTTCAGGATGAGGTCCTGATAGAAGTATCCTGCTGTGCCGCCGTCTGCGTTACAGCCGGTATAATGCATCTTTATAGGAATTGATGTTGCGGAAGAGGATGCGGGCATAATATCCATATGATAAACAGCAACCTTATACTCACCGCCGAAGAAGAGGTTTCCGCCGAGAGCCGAGAAATAAGAGGAGCTGCTAAAGGTTACTGTGCCGTCGTCATTTAAAGTAACTGTCTGGTCATGCACTGTATAGCTATCGTCGCCAGCCTTGGGGAGCATCCACTGCCAAACCCCTGTTCTGCCGCCGATTTCATTACCCGAGGTGTAGTAGCCACCGGGACGTCCGCCCGCGCTTGCGCCCTTTGCGAGGTAGGGACTTACGTAATCGTCTGCAACTACAACGTAAGGACATTCAAGGTCGCCGAACATATCCTCAATAATCTTGGTGTTTGCGGGAAGGTCAAACACGGCATGATTGTTTGCAGAGAGTCTTGTACCAACGGCAAGGTCAATGGTATGACCGTCGTTTCCGTCGAGAGTGTTAGTTCCGTTAACACCGGGCTGATATGAGGGTTCGAGATCAGTGGAACC
>JAEIGA010015015.1_pt1 | contig 11794 bp, 9 predicted proteins | sample 9270691 | NCBI WGS metagenome assembly JAEIGA01 (sample SAMN17057246, study PRJNA624740) | gut metagenome | biome: biome; isolation source: fecal sample | host: Bos grunniens | place: China: Xizang | collected 2019
AGAATACCGGAAACCATTTCCATGGTAACGATCTCATTGAGATCCATATTTTTCAGCGTATCCTCCCGGCTCTGCTCCAGAGTTTCCAAACCGCCTTCGATCTGGCTCAGGGCGCCGGTAATGGTGGCAGTACCCGCTGCCAGTTCCGCCGCGGCAGTGCTGATCTCCAGCATGCCTGCGGTTTTCTGCTGATTCAGCATCACCTGGGCATCCTGCAGCTTCACCATGCCGCTTTCGATTCCCTCCAAGGTCTTCTGAATTTCATCAATTCCCGCATTCACCTGCTTCAGGTTTTCCTTCAGCCCCGCAATGGAGGCCGCCAGGCCGGCCGGATCCATACCCTGATCAGCCAGACTTTTCTTCAGCTCCGCCAGCTGTGCCTTCATTGGCTCCAGGGCAGACTTCATTGCCGCGATATTTCCCGGCAGCTGTTCCTGGGTCATGCCCAGGGCATTTAATTTGGCCGCATACTGGGCTTCCTTTGCCTCCTGATCCCGGTATGCAGTATCCAGCTGCTCCAGCTTTTCTTCCTTTTCTGCGGCATCCATTTCCGCATTATTTTCCAGGGCTTCCTTCTGGGCATCCAGAGCCTTTCTGGATGCTGCAAGGGATGCACCGGCAGATTGCAGATCTTCCAATGCCTTGATCTGCTTTTCCTGGGCCCCGATCTGGGACTCCAGATTGGCAATGCCGGACTGCAGCGCCTCCTGGCCGGAAATGGCAGATTCCAGCTGGGTCTTGGTCTGCTGCAGCTGCGCAAGCTGGCTGTTCAGCTGGGTCTTGGTTGCTACCAGTTCCGTCTGCTTCTGATCCAGAACCGCTTCTGCGGCAGCCGTTTTTTCTGCCAGTTCCTTTTTGCCTGCATCCAGCTGTCCCTTGGCCCCGGCCATCTGGTTTTTCGCCTTTTCCAGTTCCTTCTTCTGATCCTCCAGCTCTGATGCAGCCTTATCCAGTTCTCCATTGATCACGCCCCGGATCTCGGCATTCAGATCGTCGATCATCTGCTGATCCAGAACCACATGAAGCTCCTGCTCCACCATGCCGGTGGTGCTGATCCGGGCAACGCCCGGAATGCCTTCCAGCTTGTTCATCAGGGTATCATTGACAAACTCTGTCAGTTCCATGGTGGTCATGCCATCCATGGCCACCGCCGCCACTTCCACAGGCAGCATGGAGGGATTGATCTTCAGCACATAGGGCACGCCCACCATTTCATCCCAATTGGCTGACAGCGCGCTGATATTCTGCTGGATATCCACACCAATGGTATCCATATTGACAGAATCCTCAAATTCCAGCATCACCATGCTGTAGCTGTCGCTGGAGGTGGAGGTGACCGACTTGATATGCTCCAATGTGGACATGGCTTGCTCCATGGGTCTGGTGATCTCCGATTCCACCTTTTCCGGGCTGGCGCCGGGATAGGTGGTCATGATCATCACATAAGGGAAATCCATATTGGGCAGAAGATCCGGCGTCATATTCAAATACGCCACCACACCCAGGACCAATACGGCAATGACCGCCACAAAGATGGTCAACGGTTTTTTTACGCTGAATTTCGGCATACCATAGCCCTTCCTTGCCTGAAAAAATAATGAAATATTGTTTTAGTTTATCATGGTTTTTTCCCTTTATCAACCAGATAAATATGAATTTTTTGTCACTTGTATTTTTTATAAAAAGCACCCTCCGGAGCGTACCGTTCCGGAGGGTGTCTGATGAATTATGTAGAATTTTGATTATTCAGCGGTCTTCTCTTCCATTGCATTCAGGGCATCCCAGTTGGCGCGTCCATAACGCATGGAAACTTCCAGCATTTCCTTGCCCAGTTCCTCGGTAACCTGGCCGGGAACCAGACGCCAGGCCCAGTTGGCGTCCACAGTGCCAGGGGTGTTCATACGGGCAGAATTGTCCAGAGCCAGCCAGTCCTGAATGGGCACAATGCAGATCTTGGCGGTGCTCATCATGGCAAGATCAATGAATCTGCGGTGCATCCGCTTGATGGGGGTAGTCTGATCGCCCAGGTAATTGCGGATGTGGTCCCGCTGCTCCTTGGGCAGGCCAGCAAACCAGCCGGCAATGGTCTCATTGTCATGGGTACCGGTGTAGACCACGCAGTTGGTGTTATAGTTATGGGGCAGATAATCATTGGCGCCGCCGGTATCCGCTGCGTCAAAGGCAAACTGAATGACCTTCATGTTGGGAAAACCGCTGTCCTTGACCAACTGGCGGACACCTTCGGTCAGCAGGCCCAGATCTTCGGCGATCACCGCCCGCTTGCCCAGCTTTGCCCGGATGGTATTGAACAGCTCCATGCCGGGACCCTTTTCCCAATGGCCGTCCTTGGCGCTGGCGCTGCCGGCAGGAATGGCGAAATACTCATCAAAACCACGGAAATGGTCAATGCGAACAACATCATACAGCTGGAAGCTGTGCCACAGGCGGGTCACCCACCAATGATAGCCGGTAGCCCGGTGGAGATCCCAGCGGTACAGGGGGTTGCCCCAAACCTGGCCGTCGGCAGCAAAGCTGTCGGGGGGACAGCCGGCGATCTGGGTAGGCATATTGTTTTCATCCAGCTGGAACAGTTCCGGCTGTGCCCAGACATCGGAGGAATCGGGAGAAACATAGATGGGAATGTCACCCACGATCTGGATGTGCTTATCATTGGCATACTTCTTCAGCTTGGTCCACTGCTGAGTGAATTTATACTGCAGATACTTGTGGAACTCCACATCGAAGTACAGCTTTTCCCGGTAGTAATCCAGCGCAAAGCCATAGTGCATCCGGATATCCTCAGGCCACTGGGTCCAGCCCTGGCCGCCAAAGAATTCCTTCACCGCCATGAACAGGGTGTAGTCATCCAGCCACCAGAAATTCTCCCGGCAGAAGGCATTAAAGCCGGGATCAGCGCTGATATTGCTGCGCTCATAGGCCTTGTGCAGCAGCTTCATACGGTTGGCAAACATCAGATCGTAGTCCACACGGGCAGGGTCTGCGCCGAAGGAGGCTTCCTCGCACTCCTGGGCAGTCAGAACACCCTCCTCCACCAGCGCATCCAGGCTGATGAAATAGGGGTTTCCTGCAAAGGCGGAAAAAGCCTGATAAGGGGAGTCGAATGCGCCGCTGTGGCTAGCAGGGCCCAGAGGCAGGATCTGCCAGTATTTCTGACCGGCCTTTTCCAGCCAGTCCACAAAATCATAGGCAGCCTTGTCAAAGCAGCCGATGCCATACTTGGAAGGCAGGCTGGTTACAGATAGCAGTACGCCGGATTCACGATTCATGGGTTGTTCTCCTTTCCAATCTCTCAATGACCGCGAAATACCATACCCGTTCCGGCAGGAAAAGCGAAAAAGCAAGCTTTCTCCCCAAAACCGATCCAATTGCCAGGGGCACAGTAATTTCGGAATTTTTAGTTCCTGTTAAGTATAGTACGTTTCTGTCCTTCCGTCAATAAACAGGAAAAAAACCAAAAATATTCGTCGTTTCATCCAATTATTTTTCCTGTGTTTTATGAATTATGTCAATGTACATTCATAGGAGCCCCATTTCGAAACAAGTCGAAATGAAACAAAAAAAGTTTCGGGAATGTTTGCATTCTCACAAATTATGTGCTATACTTAATTAGATATTTTTTACAGCTTTTACAAAAAGCGGAAAGAAGGGATCCCACATGGCCACGCTGGACGATATCGCCCGGGAATTGGGCGTTTCAAAGAGCACCGTATCCAAGGCCCTAAGCGGAGCCAAGGATGTCAGCAAAGCGATGCGCCAGTCCGTACTGGAAAAGGCTGTGGAAATGGGCTATTCCCGGGGCATCCGCAGTTCTTCTGCCCCCCGTGTTGCCGTTTTTATCACCAACATGGAATACACCAAGCCTGAGGATTTCGGCTACGACATTGTTGCCGGCTTCCGCAAGGCAGCGGAACCTGCCGGTTTCCATGTGGAAATCATTCCTCTGGATCAGCAGATTCAGACGCGTACCCGTTACGATGAATACATGGTCCTGGGCAACTTCTGCGGCGGTCTCTTTCTGGGCCTGTCCCTGCTGGATCCCTGGATCAAGGAATTCGAAACCTGCAAAACCCCTACCGTCCTTTACGATAATCATGTCAGCGGAAATCCCAACGTGACCGATATCGGTGTGGACAGCATTGAAGGTATGCGGATTGCTGTTTCCTATCTCCAGTCCCTAGGTCACACCAAGATCGGTTACCTGGGTGGCGCCCTCCAGGCCCATGTATATCAGCAGCGTTACCATGCCTTCTTCCGGGCTATGGAGGATGCAGGTTTGGAGGTTCTTCCTGGTCAGGCCGGTATCGCTTACCACATCAACGAATGTCTTTCCCAGAATCTGCCCAAAATTCTGGAGCATAAATGCACTGCCATCATCTGCAGCCATGATATTCTGGCTCACAGCGCCATGATCTGGTGCGCTGACCGGAATATCCGTGTCCCGGAGGAGTTGAGCATTCTGGGCTTTGACGACATCCCCCTGTGCCGGTATACCATGCCTCCCCTGTCCACCATCCGGCAGAACCGTCCCGCCCTGGGCAAGAGCGCTTTCTATGCCCTGTCCAGCCAGTTGAACCGGGTGCCCCTCAGTTCTCTGTTGCTTCATGCAGAGCTGATCCAGCGGGCCTCCTGCTCTACTGCCCCGGTTGAAAAAGCGAAAACCTGATTTTATATGCTACATAACAAGGACCGCACGAAACCGTGCGGTCCTTATTTTTTATATTGTATGGGAAGCATCGTATTCCAGAAATTCCGGTGTCTTTGACCAGTAGCGGACGCCCCAGTTTTCAAAGTTCCACTGGGCCATATAGTCGTTGCACTCGTAATCCACGTAGTACAGTTTCCCCTGCCACACAACAAAGTTAGTAGGAAAATAATCGATGTTTGTATTGGCTGGATACAGTTGCCGGCACATATCTTCCATCTGTTGAAAATGTTCTGGCTCTACCTTATCCCGCTTCACCAGGGAGTAAATGGTATCTCCGGGCACATAGGTTTTCAGGATTCGCTCCCGCTGCTTGTCCACATCCAGCAATACCGGCATGGGGATACCGATATGGGACAACCGCTGATAATCACGCAATTCAGAGGCCAACTTGTCCCCAAACTGGTAGTAATCGCAGGGTTCATGGTGGATCTGCTTAACCACATAATCCCCTGTTCCGTCGGTTACCAGGTAAGAATAGCCGCCCTTTCCTTTTCCCAACAGCCGGATCACCGTAAATTCCCGGTCATTTACTCGTATCGATTCCATATTCTTTACCTTGCACGGATATACCGGGGGCGTTTTTTGCCAAGACTGCGGATATGCAAAGCCATAATGATCACCACCATCAGGCAGCTGCTCATAACGGTGTAGGCAAACACCGCCTGATCGCCATGACGCTGGACATGATATTCCATATAGCCCGCCACACCGATCAGCGCCGCAATGATCAGCCACAGCAGCAGCTTCTTCCAATGAAAGCCCCGTTCCTTTACCATACGTACCGAGAATACCACCAGCGCCAGACCGATGGCCAGAGCGCTCATCACCTGAACGATACTGACAAAGCCGTTGCTGCGGAAATACAGAGAATCATAACGGGCGCTGTCCAGCACCACCTGAGAAGCGCCGTAGCACATCAGGAAAATCAGCGTGGCATCACCGTTGCGGAAATTCTTATGTTTGCTTGCGGAAGTATACCAGACTGCCAGCATCAGAACGATGGTCCAAACAACCATCGCCTGGATCATAAAAACTGCCAGACGGTATTCCTCCACTTGGGAAACGGAATTGGTCACCGGGTATACCCAGGGAAGGGTCTTCACCGATTCCACGATCTGTCCCCGGTCAGAGCTGTCGAAGAAGGAAGCCAGCCGGCCTACGCCGATGCCTGCGCCGCCTCCAAGGCACATACAGTCCAGCATTTCCGGCAGATTCCGGGAGATCTTCAGCGCCCGGAGCAGCACCGCTGTCAGAAAACAGCCTGCAAACACGCCCAGCAGAGCATAGCCACCGGAGGTATAATCCGTCATAGCAGACAGGAAGCCACTGTAGGCATTCTCCCGGCAATACCAATGGATCAGCCGGGACAGTACCAGCGAAAACACCATTGCCACGGGCACAGCCAGTGCAGCAGCATTGACATTGCCGTTTTTTTTCAAATAAAAGGACAAAAACAGGCAGATTGCCACCGCAGCACCCAACACCATCAGGATGGTGCTCCAGTAAAGATACCGCTGTCCGATAATAAATGCAATTCGTTCCATAGTTTCCGCCCCTTTTATCCCGAAACGCCGCCGGAAATCACAGTCAGCAGCGGCTCATCTGCCACCACCCGCCAATTTCCTTCCTGGTGGATCAGGGTCAGCACCAGAGAGTACTCCCGGGTAGCAGAAGCATCTTTCAGAGCCGCTTCTGCTGTGTCCAGCAGCACATCGTTTACAAATGCCTCCCGATATTCACGGTTTACATCATATACCTGAGAATCCTCCATCGACCGGCTCCGGGATTCCAGCAGGTCCGGAAGCCGGGCGCCGATCTCGGCGGTGACTGCTGTCAGATCCAGCGCGGTGATCTTCACATTCTGCTTCAGTCCATTTTCCGAGGCATAGCATTCTCCGTCCAGCGTATAGGTCAAACTGTCCCGATAGGCATCCCACAGCAGCTGACCCACCGGTTCCGCAGGAGCTCTGTCCAGTCCCAGGTCCGGCTGACCATACAGCAGCTGCTCAGCCGCGTCATAATCCCCATCGCAGAGGGCATCCATCAGCGAAGCTGCTGTCTTTGCCGCTGTGCCGGAGGCGCCCAGCAGTATGGGCTGGGCATCCGAAAGCAGAAACACCGCCCCGGCTGCGGACACAGCCAGAAGGATTCCCAATACTGCAAAAAAGACGGAAAAAGCCTTTGTTCTTTTCATACTCTCTCTTCCTCCATCCCTCTATCACGACTTTTCATCGGGTATTGCGGTGGCAAAATAGATGATATCGCTGACCTCCCGCTCATGGCCGTAGTTGACATTGTTGATGATCTCGTTACCCGTTACGATTACCGCAGTCTGACCGCCGTCCAGGGCATAGGCCGTGGGAACGCCCATTTCCTGCAGCCGCTGGGCAAAGGTGTCAATACTGGGGGTATTATAATAGGGTGCCTCCTGGTTGACAGTTACCAGCACATAATGGAGCTTGTCCATCTGGCACAGGGCTGCCCGGGCATAATTATCCTTGATCTGACCCACGTTGTAGAAGTCGGGGGCGCAAACCTTATTATCCAGGATCATCACAGGGCCAAAGGACAAGCTGAACCGGACATTATTCTCGTCCGCAAACTTCTGGGCAGCCGCGTCATCATTGATTTCACCGGCATAGGAAAACAGCAGATCTCCGTTTTCATCGATGAAGCAGGTATCAATGAGCTTGCCTGTGGAGCGGAACACCTGGCCGTTGTTGACCACAATGCCAAAATGGCGGTAAGAGTAGTAGTCACCGCTGGAGGCGGTCACCGCATTGACACTGGCAGCCATCTCGGAAGTGGTATACAGCACACCGGAGCCATACTTGCCGCCGGACAGGAACCGGCGGAACTGGGAAGGATGGGCGATCTTGACTTCAGAGAACGTATAAACGCCCTTGTCAATGACCTGTTTCCAGGTCACCACCAGGATGGTCTCATCCCGGTAATAGTGGATCTGGCTGTTTTCCATGATCTGGGTTTCGGGGGTGAACAGCGTACTCTGGCCATCCAGAAGTCCCGCAGCATCTGCCAGCACAGTTTCCATTTCCGCAGAAGAAGATACAATGCCGTATCCCTCCGGATCCGGAACAGGGGCCACCAATTCCTCATCGCTGAGCCAGTAAGTTTTCTCCACGGTCACGATGCCGTCCAGCGCATCGCTGAGGGAATTGGTCACAAAGCGGTCAAATTTGTCCATCAGTCTGGCGTCCGCAGCAGTTCCCGCCTGCTTTCCGGGGTTTCCCACACAGAAAAACAGCGCCAGGAGAAGTCCTGCCGTCAAGATCACACAGAGAGTCACAAGCAGGGCGTTTCCCCTGCTGCCGTTTTCGTTCCTGTTTTCCATAGATAACTCCCAAAATTTAGATATATAGGGTAAATTATACTCTTATCCCGGATTAAAGTCAATTCCAAAAACATCCGCCCTTGGATTCTGGGAAGATACCGGTGCATCCTAACAGATTCTTAAACTTTCGCGCCTTGCATTTCCCGCTTTGCCATGATAAAATACATTAAATTATGTAAACATTTCAGGAGAGATCATAATGAAATTACTGGATCGCCTCACCCTGCGAAAAATCCTGATCGGCCTGTGCTGTATCGTGATCGCCGCGTCTGGCTGGTATCTTTACGACAACACTGTGGACCGAAGCGGCTGGGTAGAAAGGAACGGTACATACTATTACCGGGATTTCCACGCCAAAAAGGTCACCGGCTGGCAGGAGATTGACGGAGGCCGGTATTATTTCGGCAAAGGCAAGGCCATGGTTACCCATTGGCAGGAAATCGGCGAAAACCGATACTACTTCGGCCGGGATGGCAAGCTGGATATCGGTTGGCTGGACATCGACGGCAAACGCTACTACGCCGATGAAGCCGGTGTTATCCAAACCTTCTGGACCAACGTAGGCGCTGAGCGGTTTTATCTGGGCAGCGACGGCGCCATAACCACCGGCTGGCAGGAAATCGACGGAAAGCGCTACTACATGGGCGACCGGGGCGCCATGCACTCCGGCTGGCTGGAAGATGGCGGCCACACCTATTACTTTGGTGAAAACGGCGCCATGATCACCGGCTGGCTGACGGTGGAAAAAGGAAAATTCTACTTTGACACCAACGGTTGGATGCTCACCGGCCACCAAACCATCAATACTGAGCAGTATCTTTTCCGGGAAGACGGCACCATGCACACCGGCTGGGAAGACACGGAAGAAGCCCGGTTCTACTATGGCCAGGATGGTGCCCGGGTCACCGGCTGGCAGGAGATCGACGGCAAGCGCTACTATTTCCGGGATGACGGTACCATGTACACCGGCTGGCTGGAGCAGGGAGAGTACCGCTACTATCTGCAGGAGGATGGTTCCGCGGCGGTTGGCCCTGTGAAAATCGGCTGGCAGACCTATTACTTCACCCCCAAGGGGATCCACGTGGTTCTGGTCAACTACCGAAACGCTGTCCCCGGTTACTATAAAGTGGACCTGGTCACCGTTGTAGACTATCACCGGGTCTCCTCTGTCTGTTATGACGCGCTGGTCCGGATGCTGGAGGACTGCGTGGCTGCCGGCAATCAGTATGTTTTCAATTCTGCCTACCGCACCATTGAGCAGCAGACGGAAATTCTGGATCTGCGCACCAAGGAGCATATGGAAACCTATAATATGACCTTTGAGCAGGCCCGGGCCAAGGCCCTGCAGACTGTTGCCGTCCCCGGCACCAGCGAGCACCACCTGGGTCTGGCGGTGGATCTGCTGGGTGAGGATGCCATTGCCTGGCTGACAGAGCATTGCTGGGAATACGGTTTCATCGTCCGCTACCGGGGCGAAAAAGCCCATATTACTGGCATCATCGATGAGCCCTGGCATTTCCGCTATGTGGGCACCGAAATTTCCCTGGATATGAAGGATTCCGGCCTTTGCCTGGAAGAATATCTTGGCGCGGCATAAGTCCCAATCCCCGGTGCACACTAACCCTGAGGTGATAGAAATGGCAAAGCAGGGTATGAAGCGGCCCCAGATCCACAAAGGCCCACAAAAAAATGAGGGATTTGTCCCCGCCATACAGGGTAAAGCAAAGCATGGCGAAGTAAAAGCAAAGCCTATCATTGCCGGAACCGAAGGGGCTCAGCTGAAGGTCTGGCACGAAAAACCCATTTCCAATGCCCACGGGATCATCGACAACGATCTGGCCCGGGACAATCTGGAAAACAACATTCCCTTTGCAGATCTGCAGGATCTGTAGAAAAAGTCCTCCCCAACCGGGGAGGACTTTTTACGTTTATCCATTGGTAACCATGTAGAACATACCCAAAAGGTCTCTCTGTTTGAAGTAGTTGGGAAGCTCCCGCCAGCCGTAACCGGTGGAACGACCCACATGGAACACGATCTTTGCGTCAGGGAAGGCATCCTGCAGCTGCTGCATCTGCTCTTCCGTAAGAGATTTGCTGTACATCCAAAGGTTCTTGATGTTTTTCAGCTTCAGCAGCGGCTCAATATCTGTGGTCTTTATGTAGCTGAGGTTCACATCCTCCAGAGCAGGGCATTCCGCCAGGGGAGAAATATCCGTAAAGGGATTGGTAAAGAGCTCCACATATTTCAGCTTCTGCAAGCCTGCCAAAGGAGAAATATCCTGGATACCGTTGCCGCACAGCAGCAGATATTCCAGATTCGGCATATGCCGGACAAAGGAGATGTCATTCACCCACATATGGCCCAGATCCATGCAGACCATATCCACCAGATACTTCATTTCCCCGCAGTCCTTGTCATAAAGCCGGGTATTCTTGTCCGCGCCGGTATAACCGTATTTAAAGGGCATCAGCGCGGTAGTATCCGTGGGCAGAGCCATCTTGCCCACATGGACCGTCCAGACAAAGCGGGTTTCCGGATGCCGCTTCCAGAGGGCGTCCATCTCCTGGCTGGAAATGCCGCATTCATGCATGATGACCTTTTCCAGGTGGTTAAAATAAGAAAGGCTGTTTTCCACTTCTTCCACGGAATCCATCAGGATACCGGAAAGATCGATCTGACTGTCTTCGCTGCTGACTTCCACACCGCATACGGTAAAATTCCACACAAAATCCACCCAGGGGCAGGCCTCCCTCAGCGCAAGGATCTTCTCCTGCTCCGGCTGCGTGCCGGCAAAGATCACTTTTTCCAGATGGGGGAAATAGATCAGCGATTCCATCATCGCATCTGCATCCGCATCCGTAAAGGTCGCTTCTGCAGTATCCCCCGTAAGCAGCTGGTCGCATACCATTCCCTGGTAGGCCACGTTGCATTCCGGATATCTGGTCTGGAGCTGAGCAATCATATCCAGTTCTTCGCAGGCCATAGCATCAACTTTGGTCAGCTGAGGAAAGTAAGCCAGCGCATCCAGATCCTCTGCCGAAAGGGTGGTGATCACCAGTGCCTCCGTATCCGCATCCAGGTATTGCCCCTGGAAAGGCACCCGCCAGAGGATCTCGCACTGGGGAACCAAGCTCCGCACCTGCTCATACTGTTCAATGGTCATGCCGGTATCCCGCAGGTCAAGGGTTTCCAGTGCAGGATACTCGCTGAGTTTTTCAGGATCCTCCAGCGGTTTACCCGAAAGGTCCAGAACTGTCAGGCTGTTTTTGGCCTGTTCCTGATGGTTGTTCCATAGAGCAAAACCAACAGCGCAACCGACCGCCAGCACCAATATTATAGCAACAGGAATGATCAAACTTCTCTTCAAGAATCTCTCCCCCTTTATCTTCTTTCCATTATGCGCCATTTTTCCAATTCTGTCAAGAAAACAGCCCCGGATTTTTCCGGGGCTGCTGTTTTCAGGAAAGAACCATTTTGTCGTTGACTTCATCGGAGCCGCTGGCCTGGCTGAACAGGTTCAGCAGCTGCTCCACCGTCAGATTTTTCTTTTCCTCGCCGGAAACATCCACAACGATGTGGCCGTCATACATCATGATCAGCCGGTTGCCATAGGTGATGGCGTCGCGCATATTGTGGGTGATCATCAGGGTGGTCAAATTGTCCTTTTCCACAATTTTTTTGGTGGCTTCCAGGACCTTTGCAGCAGTTTTGGGAT
>JAEIGA010015016.1_pt1 | contig 11794 bp, 6 predicted proteins | sample 9270691 | NCBI WGS metagenome assembly JAEIGA01 (sample SAMN17057246, study PRJNA624740) | gut metagenome | biome: biome; isolation source: fecal sample | host: Bos grunniens | place: China: Xizang | collected 2019
GACGGTTGTCATCGAGGTCCTTGCCATCCTTTACCCAGTCTACGAACAGGTCATAGAGGGGGCGGTGAGGCACGAACTCAAGTGTGCAAAGCGAGTGTGTAACGCCCTCGAAATAGTCGCTCTGTCCGTGTGCGAAGTCATACATCGGATATGCTTTCCACTTTTCGCCGGTGCGATGGTGGGCAGCCTTTACAACGCGGTATATGATGGGGTCGCGGAAATGCATATTGGGGCTTGCCATATCTATCTTGGCGCGGAGCACCATACGGCCCTCCTCAATTTCGCCGGTGTTCATCTTTTGGAACAGTTCCAGGCTCTCCTCAACGGGGCGGTTGCGATAGGGGCTGTCTGTGCCGGGCTGTGTGGGGGTACCTTTCTGCTCGGCAATCTGTTCTGCTGTCTGCTCGTCGATGTAGGCTTTGCCCTCCTTGATGAGCTTGATGGCGAAATCCCACAACTGGTCAAAGTAGTCCGATGCGTAGTAGACGTTGGCCCAATTGAAACCAAGCCATTTGATATCTTCCATTATGGCGTCTACATACTCCACATCCTCCTTGGTGGGGTTTGTGTCGTCAAAACGCAGGTTGCATATTCCGTTGTACTTTTCTGCCATACCAAAGTCCATACATATAGCCTTGGCGTGGCCTATGTGGAGGTAACCATTGGGCTCGGGTGGGAAACGTGTCTGCACTTTGCTTCCGTTCTTGCCCTTCTCAAGGTCGCCTATTATTATCTGTTCGATAAAACTGACGCTCTTTTTCTCGCTCTTTTCAGTTTCGTTGATTTCTGCCATTGCTGTATAGTGTTTTTATGTTCGTAATCTTGGGATTATTGTCTTTGACAATACGCAAATGCAAAAATAGCCCAAAAAAATGGAATTACGAAATATTGGGCGTAATATTGCGCTTGTGGCGGTGCCAATGGGATGGCGCGCGATGATGTTGTTATAGGAACCCTCTCTTTATGGCAAGATAATACCCCAATTTGTAGATGTTGAAGAGGAACAGCGATGGGTGCTTGCCCAAAAGGTTGCGGGTTATGGGGCGGCGCAGTGCTCTCCACAGCAGAAGATAAATGCCGGCAACGTGCCATTTGCGCAGCTTGGCTGCTGTCGATAGCAGTGGCGTGGTGCCAATGAACTGCTCGATAGACGCCAATGTACCAAGCGCCTGCATTGTCTTTTCAAGGAATATGGCATTGTTCTCTAATCCGTTGTGCAACAATCTGTTCTCGATGTGAATTACGGGAACTCCGCGCCTTTCAAGCTCCTTGCCGAAAAGTGCGTCTTCGTAGCCGTATTGCTTTATCTCTTTCTTGAAAAATATTGACAAAAACAACTCGCGGGAAATGGCGAAATTAAAGGTGGTGAAGTTGTCGTAGGGTCTTAGACTTCGCGTTGCCGCGTCGCGCTTGGTGTCGGCTTTCCGCTCATATTTGAAGCGCAGGCTGCAGGCCTGGTCGTTCAGTTTGGCTGTGTGGTATAGCCCTCCACAAACTACCTTATGGTTGTGCAGGGCGGCAATGTAGCAGGCAAGGAAGTCTCTCTTCTCAACAATGGCATCGCTGTCGATGAAGAGCAGATTGGGCTGCTTTGCCTCAATGGCAAGCCTGTTGCGTATGTTGGCGCGCCCGATGTTCTCCCGGCTTATTATGCGACGGCAGCAAGGCAACTCCTCGGCGGTAATGTTTTTTTGCAGATTGTGGGCCGATGTGCCGTCTTCCCCCACTATAATCTCATAGGGCACACCAAGCAGTTCGCCTTGCCTTTGCAGCTCTTCAATGAGCTGATGACAATCGTAGTCTTTGGTGGGTATGAGTATCGATAACATAGTGGCGGTGTTTGTTTTTATACACAGTAACGTCGCAAAAATAGCCTTTTTTTTGTAATGCTTGGTTTTTGTGCTCCTTAAATTTGTGCTAATGGCTGTTTTTTCAATTTATTTTCGTATCTTCGCACTATTGTAGGAAAAACATTTTAAAAGATAATATTTTATGAAGAGTGACATCCAAATTGCTCACGAAACCAAACTTGAGCGCATTGAGAATGTAGCGGCGCAGATTGGTATCGATGCCAACGCCCTTGAACACTATGGCAAGTACATTGCAAAGCTGCCTTTGAACCTGATAGGTGAGAAAAAAGGCAAGCTTATTCTTGTTACAGCCATCACTGCTACAAAGGCCGGAATTGGCAAGACAACCGTTTCAATAGGCCTTGCGCTCGGTCTTAACAAAATTGGCAAGAAGGCCGTTGTGGCATTGCGCGAACCCTCTCTTGGTCCCTGCTTTGGAATGAAGGGTGGTGCTGCCGGTGGCGGATATGCCCAGGTGTTGCCTATGGAGAAAATCAACTTGCACTTCACTGGCGATTTCCACGCGATTACATCGGCCCACAATATGATTTCGGCTCTGCTCGATAACTATCTCTATCAGCACGCCAAGGATGGCTTTGGCCTCAAGGAGATTTTGTGGCGTCGCGTGCTTGACGTGAACGACCGTTCGTTGCGTCAGATAATTACCGGTGTGGGTCCTGCCACCAATGGTCTTGTAGAGCAGGCCGGCTTTGATATCACTCCTGCATCTGAGCTTATGGCTATTCTCTGTCTTGCAAGCGATGAGGAGGATTTGCGTCGTCGCATCGAGAATATAATGCTTGGTTACACATACGCAGGCGAGCCCTTCACTGTGAAGGACCTTGGCGTTGCCGGTTCTATAATGGTGCTTTTGAAGGATGCTATCCAGCCCAATTTGGTGCAGACAACAGAGAACACTCCTGCCATTATACACGGTGGTCCCTTCGCAAATATTGCACACGGTTGCAACTCTCAGCTTGCTACCAAAATGGCTCTTGCCCACAGTGAGTATACCATCACCGAGGCGGGCTTCGGAGCCGACCTTGGAGCCGAGAAATTCTACAACATCCTCTGTCGCAAGAGTGGCTTGCAGCCCGATGCTACAGTGATTGTTGCTACAGCACAGGGATTGAAGATGCACGGCGGCGTGGAGCTCGACAAGATTAAGGAGCCTGATATGGAGGGCTTGCGCAACGGTCTTGCCAACCTTGACCGCCACGTTGCCAATCTGCGCTCTTTTGGCCAGTCGGTTATTGTGGTGTTCAACCGCTTTGCCACTGACACCGATGAGGAGATGGCACTGTTGCAGGCACACTGCGAGCAGGAGCTTGGCTTGCCTTTCGTAATAAACAATGCTTTTGCTCTGGGTGGTGAGGGTGCTGTTGAGATGGCTCAGATTGTTGTTGATACAATTGAGAAGAATCCTTCACAGCCCTTGCAGTTTACCTATAACGATGAGGATAGCGTGCAGACCAAGATTGAGAAAGTTGCCAAGAATATCTATGGCGCAGCTTCGGTTACATTCGCAAAGCCTGCTCTCGATCGCATAAAGTTGGCCGAGAAGTATGGCTTGGCAAAGTTCCCCGTATGTATTGCAAAGACACAGTTCTCGTTCAGTGCCGATGCTAAGCAGTATGGTGCTGTCAAGGGCTTCAACCTTCAGATACGCGACGTGGTGCTCAATGCCGGTGCCGAGATGATTGTTGCCATTGCTGGCGACATTATCCGTATGCCCGGTCTGCCAAAAGACCCCCAGGCTAATCACATCGACTTTGTTGATGGTGAGATTGTGGGCTTGAGCTGATAAGAACCATCCTTTTGATGAATATGTGAAAGCAGCCTCGCGCCTTGCCGGTGCGGGGCGCTTCACCCTATAAGCATTTTGTATATTATGGCACAACCGTTGGCGGAGCGTCTGCGCCCCACCTCTTTTGAAAATTATGTAGGACAACAGCATCTCGTTGGCGAGGGTGCTGTGCTCCGTCGTATGATAGATTCGGGGCGTATTCTCTCGTTTATAATGTGGGGGCCTCCGGGAACGGGCAAGACAACCATTGCCCGCATCATAGCCCATAAGCTCAACCGCCCATTCTACACTCTCAACGCAGTGTCGGCAGGTGTTAAGGAGGTGCGCGAGATTATAGACAAAGCTCGCAATTCCCCCCTTTTCTCCCGCGGTGGTGCAATACTTTTCATTGATGAGATTCATCGTTTCAGTAAATCGCAGCAGGATTCCCTGCTCAGTGCGGTGGAAACGGGTACAGTAACCCTCATTGGTGCCACAACGGAAAATCCTTCATTCGAGGTTATACGCCCGTTGCTTTCACGCTGTCAGCTCTATGTGTTGAAGTCGCTTGAGAAGGATGACCTTATGCAGCTTCTCAACTATGCCGTTACTGCCGATGAAGTGTTGCGCGAACGTGGCGTTGAGCTTCGTGAAACAGCGGCTCTTATGCGTTACAGCGGTGGCGATGCACGCAAGTTGCTGAACATTCTTGAGCTCGTTGTGGAGAGCGACTCACAGTCGCCTGTCGTCATCACCGATGACAAGGTGGTGGGGGCTCTTCAGCAAAATCCGGCAGCCTATGACAAGGATGGCGAGATGCACTATGATATAATTTCGGCATTCATAAAGTCGATACGTGGCAGCGACCCCGATGCGGCCCTCTATTGGATGGCACGTATGATTGAGGGTGGTGAGGACCCTGCTTTCATTGCCCGCCGCATTGTCATCTCTGCGGCCGAGGATGTGGGGCTTGCCAATCCCAATGCCTTGCTGCTCGCCAATGCTGCGTTTGATGCGGTTACAAAAATAGGATGGCCCGAAGGGCGTATTCCGCTTGCCGAGGCGGTGGTCTATCTTGCCACCTCGCCAAAAAGCAATTCGGCATATATGGGCATAAATAAGGCTCTGCAAACTGTGCGCGAGACGGGGAATTTGCCGGTTCCGCTTCATCTGCGCAATGCACCAACCAAGCTTATGGCCGATTTGGGTTATGCCGACGGATATAAATATTCACACGACTATCCCGGGCATTTTGTCAAGCAGCAGTTCTTGCCCGATGGGGCAGAGCGCTTCTCATTTTGGCTGCCGCAAGATAATCCTGTTGAGGCAAAGAGCAAAGCCTGGATGCAACAGTGCTGGGGCGATGACAAACCTTTCTGCAAGTAGAAGATAATAAGGAGAAGGCCGATTCTAAAAAGTCATTTTATTGTTACGCTTGCCCTCAAAATGCTCGTTTACGTTTAGTAAACTCTCTTTTTCGGGCTTTGTAAAAACAGCTTTTTTATACAACCTCTCAATAATGTAACGCCCCAAAACTTTTGGGGCGTTGCATTGTGATTTGTTTTATTTCAGCCCTTCAAGTATTCTTTTAAGTACTACGGTTGCCGAAATTTCACGGTTGGCAGCCTCCGGAATTACAAGTGAGCGTGGGCTCTCAATGACTTCGTCTGTAACAATCATATTGCGGCGCACGGGCAGGCAATGCATAAAGTGCGCATTGTTGGTTACAGCCATTTGACGCTCGCTTACTGTCCAACTGCGGTCTGTGCTCAACACCTTGCCATAATTCTCGCCATCGTATGCGGCCCAGTTCTTGGCATAGATGAAATCGGCGCCTTCAAAAGCTTTCATCTGGTCATACTCTACACGTGCGTTGCCCACAAATTCCGGTGCAAGTTCATAGCCCTTGGGGTGGGTTATCACAAATTCGTAGTCTGTGGCGTTCATCCACTCTGCAAAGGAGTTGGGTACAGCCTGTGGCAGGGCTTTAGGGTGGGGTGCCCAAGTGAGCACAACCTTGGGACGAGCAGTTGTTTTATGCTCCTCAATGGTTATGAGGTCGGCAAAGCTTTGCAGAGGGTGGCGTGTGGCAGCTTCCATAGAGAAGACCGGGCGGCCCGAGTGCTCTATGAATTGGTTTAGGATAACTTCGTTGTAGTCATCGGCCTTGCTTTCGAAACGTGCAAATGAGCGCACACCAATGACATCGCAGTAGCTGCCCATCACCGGTATTGCTTCGAGTATGTGTTCGGGTTTGTCTCCATCCATAATTACGCCGCGCTCGGTCTCCAGTTTCCACGCTCCTTGGTTAATGTCGAGTACAATAACATTCATTCCAAGGTTGAGGGCTGCTTTTTGTGTGCTGAGCCTTGTGCGCAAACTTGAATTGAAGAACACCATCATAAGGGTTTTGTTCTTGCCCAGTTCGCAATATTTGTAACGGTCGTTTTTTATTTCAAAGGCTTCATTGAGCGCGCTTTTCAGGTCTGTTATATCTTTTACGGATGTGAAGTGTCTCATTCTATATATTATTAATAAGGTAAATATTATTTCTTCTCTTCAGTACTCTTCTCTTGTGCCTTTTCTGCCTTTTTGTGCAGGCTCTTCTCTTTCTTTTTGTTTCCCCACCATTTCCAACGGTTGAAGTCGAAACGTATTGATGTGCCTATGCCTTGCGTGGTGAGGTCGGTTTTTGAGAAGTAGCGGTCATTGGTCTTGCTATAGGCTTTTATGCTCCAATTCTCTTTGGGGCTAAGAAGCCATTGCAACTCAAAATCGCCAATGACGTTTCTGTTGGCAATGGGGTTCTCGCGGTAGCCGAGGTTGCCGTTGATGAGCAGTCGGTTGTTTAGCAGTCGGCCGCGCAACATACCCTCTATTTCCATACTGTTCCAGCCGCGTTCACTGGTGGAGATGTTGCCCGATATGTCCCAATTGCCATTGTTTATGATTTTACCGAGCATATTGTTTATCTGTCCCGATATTGTGTTGGAGATGAGAGATTCCACTGCTGTAGAGCTGTTGGCGTCGCTTGCTTGGGCGTTGCTGGCATCAAAGGTGTAGAATTTGCCCACTCCAAGAAGATAGATGAACTGCATATTCTTCTGGTCGGGAGTGCTGGCTATGCTGGCGAGCAACTCGCGCTCCTCCTCGCTTCCCTCGGGCAACTCAAGGTCGAATTTCAGCTCGGGCGATTGCAGGCTACCGGTGATATCCATAATACAGTTCACCTTCACGCTTTTGCGTTTTGCTATTTCTGTGGTGAGGTCGCTGAGCGAGGCCGAAGGTACAAGGTATTTTGCACGCAGATTAAGTTGTGCCTTGAATGGGTCGCCATTGAGTGCAATGGAACCGCCCTTCGCTATTTCAAATGTTTTCGGGAAGATATCTTGTATGGTGAACTTGTATGCTCCTCTTGTCAGGTCGAGGCGGCCTTTCATATTGAAACCGGTGCGGTCGTTGTAGACTGCATTTACCGGGCCTGTGCCGTTGAGAATCAGGTAGTCATCATTCTGCAGGTTGGTATATATCTTCAGTTCAAGGTTTTCGTTGATGTCGAGCATAAAATCGAGCGTCATCTTGCTCGCGGTTGTGTTATAGGTTTTATTGGTGTCCTTCACGGGCGTTGAAGGGCTTGTTCTTGCCTTGCTGTTGTCGGTGAATGTTACAAAGCTGTTGTCGCGCGCTCCGCTTGTTACATTAGAGTTGTAGTAGAAGCGCGAATTTGGGGCTGTTGCCATATCTGCTTTCAGCTCAAAGCCGTTGTTGCCGCTGATTATGCTTGCAGTGCCAATGCCGTATGCTGTTCCATAGAACGGCAGGCTGCCAAAATCTTCGGTGTCATAAACAAGCAGGTTGTCGGCCCTGGCAGTGAGATGACAGGTCCAGTTGCTCAGGTTCTTGTGGTTTATTGTGCCCGATAGCATACCATAGTTGCCGTTGCGGTCGTGCACCCTTGCATTGTCGAATGTTATGGCGCCTTTCGAGAACTTTATTGAGTCTCCCATAAAGTGGTAGCGCACGTTTGTTGCCTTAACCTTTGTTGAGCAGTGCATTGCCACCGCACCGTCGAAATCCACAGCGCGCCAACTGCCGTGCAGGTGCACCTTGCCTGTGCCTGTGCCGCGTGAGTCTACCACAAATGTCTTCAGTTTGTGGTTGAGGAATGCAATGTTTATTTCATTGGCGTCAATCATCAGCGTTATGGTGTCGTTGGCCTGTGAAAGAAAGCCGCTTACGTTTGACCTGATGTCCTTCTCGTTGTAGAGGTCTATGTCAAGAAGAATACTTTTCTTGTTGTTGTCCCAACCGGCAAATACATCGGCACGGCCCATAGAGCCGCCGTCAATGCGGAAATCCTCTACATTGAAACGTCCGGCAGCATTGGGCGATGAAAGTATCCCTGTTACATAGGCTGTTCCGGTGGCCTTGCCGTCGAATTCCAGTATGCGGAAGTTTATCAGGTCGAATATCGTTCCAAGGTTCAAGCCTTTGGTGTAGACCTTCAGGCTGTCCTCCTGTGTGCGCCCTATGTCTCCCTCTATTAGCAGGCTCTGGCTCTTGCTGTAGAGGCTTATGTTTTTTGCAGTGAGCTTGTCGAGGGTGCCCGATACCTCGCCCTCGCTGATGTGCCACACATCGTTTTTGTGCAGTATGCTGTCCTTGAAGATTTTTGCGTTGAGCTTAAGTCGTTCGTCATCATCCTTGGAGAGGTCGGCATCGATGCGCACCATTCCTCTCAACTCCTGTTCTCTTTTGAAATCGTTCAGGTCTACAATACTCCTGATTTTGTTGTCGGCTATGTTCGCATTCAGTCTTATGACAATATCGTTGGCAATGTTGTTGTCGTCGATTTTTTTGCTCTTATTGCCGGTTGGCCTTTGGATTTGTGCGTTAAAATCGAAGTATTTCTCGTTTGACTTTCCGCTTATTCCAATGGACCTTATAGGCTTGCCGCTGAGGCTGATGTTGTTTATGGATGCATCAATTGTGTGGTTGTTGCCCTCATCGTTGAAAGCGCCTTTTATGTATGACGGCTCGTTTATGGTGAATGGCAACCCCAGGATGTGTGTCAGGGCTTTGCTGTTTGTGATGTTTGCATCGTAGTAGAAGTTGTTATACGTTTTCTTCCACCTTCTGCTTTTGGCATCGGCAAGCGCCGGAATATGTCTTCTCACTGCATTCTTCAGGCTCTGTACAATGTCGGGGAACTCAAATTGGCCATATATGCTGGCTCTTGCAAAATCCGAAGTGAACACAAAAAGCCTCTCATCGCCGGTGTTGTTGTCGCTGATGTACAGGTTGCGTATGAATGTGGAGTCGCTCTTGTCGGTGAGTTTGAAGTTATCAATCTTCAGGTTTACAATCTTCTTTCCTTTGCTGTAGCCTATGTGCTCGCCGTTGAGGCTGAACGAGTAGCTCTGCTCCTTGTCCTCAGTGGTGAGCGCCAGGTTGTATGGCCTTACGCTGTCGGCTTTTGCAGTAACCCTGAAGGTGTTGTTTGCCGGGGTGTATCTTGCGCTTGCCTTGATATTTGCATTGGAATCATTCGTTTCGAGCGAAGCCTTGAACTCCTTGTTGGCATAGAGCCCGCTGAAGGCTATCGGGGCGTAGGTGTAGTGGTTATATGTGAGTTCTGTTATTTCACCGTTTATGTTGGCGAGATTTCCCTCGTTGTGTATGTTGCCGTTGGCATTGGCTACAATGTTACAGCCTTCAAGCCCTGCTATTCCTGTGATGTTGCCCAGCTTGATATTGCTGCAGGCGGCCTGCAGGCTGTATTGCCCGTCGGGCGTCATTCTGCCGCTTGCGTCAAGGTTGCCGCTGAGGCATCTGATGGTGGCCGAAGCATCAATGGTGTCCTTCTTCAAATTCAGCTCACCTGTTACAGATGTGCTGCCAAGAAGGGGTGCTATGCTGTTGGGGCTGCCTGTTGTGGCGAGCGCCTTCTCTATGAACGGTGCGCTTGTGGTACACTCGTATATTCTGATGCAACCCTCCCTCTTCTTTGTAAACGGCGAGGTGAGCGTGGCTTTTCCTTTGAAGGTCAGGCTGCTGTTGTGCGTGCGTGTGGCAAGCATTGCATCAAGGCTGTCGGCGTTGCAAAAACCGTCGATGGTGAATGTGATGTCGGGGATTTCTATTGGGGGAAGAGCAACGAAGGGGGCAAGGTCGGCGGGCGAGAAACGCTCGCACAGCACAGCGCCTTTTGCGCTCCAATTCTCAATGCCGTTGTTCAGGTCAATGGTTATCTCCTCGGCGTGCAGGTTGCTTACCGATGTCTCGGCATCCAGGCCTGCAAGGCTCAGTGTGTTGTTCTCCATCCTTGCTCTAACCCTCAACTGCTGCAGGCGCAAGCCGCAGCGTTCTTCACCGCTTATTGAGCGTATGAAAAGGTCGAAGCCCTCTTTGTTGAGCCTTTTAAGCGAGATGTTGCAGCCCAAATCATCAATTGCAATGTGGTTGGGGTTGAAAAGAGGGCCGTCGGGCGCTGTGTTCAGAATATCGTATGTGAGCTTGCCTTCGTATACCGTCAGCTGGTTCAGGCGCAGGTCCACTTTCGACTCTTTCTTTTCTCCATTGTTGAATATGTCAAGGAGATACTGAATATTTAGTGCAGAATCGGGCGTTTCTCTGTTCAGCTTTATTCTTGGTGATGCAAGGCTTGCTGTGTTTATCCTTATTTTGCCGTTGAAGAGCTGTCGTGTGTCGAGATGGGCGCGGGCCTCATCGGTGTGTAACACAGTGTCGCCATTCAGGTCGAGCAACAGCACATCCTTAAGGGCAATTTCGTTTATGCTGAATATTTCTACCTTGCCAACGCTTGCCGGTATGTCGTATCTGTCATTGATTTCCGTTGTTATGCAGTTGGCAATGCGATGTTGCACGGCGTTGGTGCGCAGCGTTCCTAATAGCACAAGCAGTGTGGCTGCTGTCAGGGCTATGATGCCGGATATGTATTTGAGCGTTTTTATATGCTTTACAACTGTTAGCGGTTTTGCTCCTTTAAAACAGATGCGAATTTACTTAAAATGCGCGATAAAAACGTAGTTTTTCCATATAAAAAAAGCAAAAGTTCGCTATAAATATCGATGCCTCGAGAAAATGCGGCTCTCGGTTTGTCATTTATGGCAGAATTAAATATCTTTGTACTCATTAATTTTATGTTTTTATGATAGAAACTCTTGTTGTACTTCTTTTGACAATGGTGTTTTTCATTACAGGAAAAATACGTTCCGACATTGTTGCTCTGTGTGCCCTTGTGTCGCTCATTGTGCTTGGTATCCTCACTCCCGAGGAGGCTCTTTCGGGCTTTTCAAGCACTGTGATAATAATGATGGTGGGCCTTTTTGTGGTTGGTGGTGCCATATTCCAGACCGGCCTTGCCAAGATGATAAGCTCAAAACTGATGCGTCTTGCCGGGAACAGTGAAACACGCCTGTTTGTGCTGGTGATGGCTGTTACTTCGTTTATGGGTGCTTTTGTGAGCAACACCGGTACAGTGGCCATTATGATACCCATTGTGGTGAGTATGGCAATGAGTATGAAGATGAATCCCAGCCGCTTGCTTATGCCATTGGCCTTTGCCAGCAGTATGAGTGGTATGATGACTCTCATTGGTACACCTCCCAACCTTGTGATAAACGAGGAACTGATAAAGAATGGCTATGATGGTTTGGGCTTCTTCACATTCTTGCCGGTGGGTCTCATCTGTGCGGTGGTGGGTACTATACTGCTTTTGCCATTGAGCAAAAAGTATCTTTCAAAGCCGGGTGCTTTAACCGGTGCCAGTGCCAGCAGTGGAAAATCACTGAAGCAGCTTGTGAAGGAGTATGGTATATCAAGCAATCTCTATCGAGTACAGGTAAATCAAAGCTCGTTAGCTGCCGGAAAGCTGATTGGTGAGCTTGATATCAGAAAAGAGTATGGCCTCAATATCATTGAGGTGCGCCACATAGAGAGAGGACAGCGTAATTTGCTGAAGAAAAATGTGGTTCAGCAGGCCGCCGACCCCGATACCGTTCTGCGTGTCGATGATATTCTTTATATCTCGGGAACAGGTGAGTCGGTGGATAAGTTTGTGGCCGACTACAGACTGGAACTGATGCCCGAGAATGACGGTGGCAAAGGTCTCGATTTCTATGACATTGGCGTGGCC
>JAEIGA010015017.1_pt1 | contig 11793 bp, 8 predicted proteins | sample 9270691 | NCBI WGS metagenome assembly JAEIGA01 (sample SAMN17057246, study PRJNA624740) | gut metagenome | biome: biome; isolation source: fecal sample | host: Bos grunniens | place: China: Xizang | collected 2019
AACAAGCCTGTGATGTATGTCTGCAACGTAGACGAAGCATCGGCTAAGGACGGAAACCAGTATGTGGAGCAGGTTCGTGAGGCAGTAAAGGACGAGGATGCAGACATCCTTGTCATCGCAGCAAAGATAGAGTCTGATATCTCAGAGCTCGAGAGCTACGAGGAGCGTCAGATGTTCCTTGAGGAAATGGGACTTGAAGAGTCAGGAGTAGTGAGACTTATCCAGCACGCTTATTCACTCCTGAACCTCCGTACATACTTCACAGTAGGAGTTGAAGAGTGCCGCGCATGGACAATCAACGTAGGAGACAAGGCACCTCAGGCAGCAGGTGTGATCCACTCTGACTTCGAAAGAGGATTCATCCGTGCTGAGGTAATCAGATACGACGACTTCATCCAGCTTAAGTCAGAGGCAGCATGCCGCGCAGCAGGAAAGCTCGGAATCGAAGGAAAGGAATACGTCGTTCAGGACGGTGACATCATGCACTTCCTCTTCAACGTATAAGAGACTCTAAAGAAGACATAAGATCATCATATACAGGGATGGGATCATCGGTAAATATATATCGAATGATTCCATCCTTGTCGCATATATACACCCTAGGAATACGCGTACTTGCGAACTTATTGTATACATAACGGTTCTTCTGTGCAGAATAAGGCAAATCCAGGCCTTTCTCCTTCCAGAAGATATCTATTTCATCTGCTGCCTGCTCACGGCTTATAAGAGCAAATGTGACCCCTTTGGATATGTATTCATCATATATAGACTGAACTACAGGCAATGTGGCCTGACAGTCAGGACATGCAGTATGGAAAAACACCACACACGACACATTTCCCATCAGCGAATCATCCGAAACCACCGTGCCATCGTTCATGGTCACAGCAAAATCAGGCAAACGCTCTCCGATTTTCAGATCAGCACCTACATTCTCCTTGATGCAACCCTGCATACACAATGCAGTCAGCAATACAGACATTATATATACGATTCTCTTCATAACGAAGTAAATATACTAAAAATGAGGTGACTGCGTTTGCAGTCACCTCATTTTTGTATCAGATATCTATTAATAGAATCTTGCAGTGTTGTCCTTTACCTCAGCCTCGTCCATCATTACAGGAAGGATCATCTGTACTGATGAGTACATCATCTGCTGCTCACGGTTAGCTGCATCATCCTCAGTGAAGAATGCACCCTCTGAGCGGTCAGTCACAGTGTAAACATATACACCTGTGTTGCCCTGGAGAGGACCGTTGAAAGCACCTACCTCAGCTACTGAAGCTGCACCGATGAACTTGTTGTCAAGACCTGTAGAAGTGAATGACGCAAATGTCACACCCTCCTTAGAGCTTACTGTTGTTCCGAGTGCCTCAGCAACAGATGCGAGATCTGTAAGACCCTCGATCTTCTGAGCGACCTCAGCTGTCTTCTTCTCAGCAAGCTTCTCCTGATAAAGCACTGACTTGATTCTTGCAGCAACCTCCTGAACCGGAGCGTAGCCTTCCTTGTGGATACCCTTGAGGGCAGCAACAACATAGTACTTGTTATCGATAGAGATGATGCTTGAAACCTGACCTGCCTTAGCCTCGAATGCCCATCTTGTAACCTCCTTGGTATGCTCTACAGAACCAAGTCTGTTTGCGCTCTCAGGCATCTTGTTGTATGGATGAGCGTAGAGACCATCCTCCTCAACTGCCTTTCTGAAGCCCTCCAGTTTGCCACCAGCCTTAGAAGCTACTGAGTTAGCCTTTGCATAGCAAGCGCTTCTTGTTGCGTCGCTTGGCTGAGCTGTCTTCTCGAGGATAGCCACTCTCTTCTTGAGAACAGCATCCTTAGTGTCAACCACCTCGAAAAGCATACCGTTGATGGTAATCTGCTGACCCTTTGCAGTAGTCATGAGATCCTCGAAGCCGTCCATCTGAGAAATCCACTGTGGCTCTGCAGCTGCAAGAGCCTCAGCAGCACCCTCGACACCTGCCTGAGTGTACTTCACCTGAACCTGCTCTGGAACCTGAGCCGACTCCATCACCTTCACTGCGTAGAATGAGTTACCGTTCTGGAAAATAGAAGAAACATCACCTACTCTTGCAGCAGCTACGAAAGCGTCTACCTCTGCAGATACAGTCTTGAGGTCACCTTCCTTGTACCACTTCTTGTCAAGCTGACGCTCTGACTTGGAGAGGAGGAAGTTTCTCATGTTCTCAGCATTCTGGAAATCCTCATAAAGAGCTGCGATAGCATTGTTTGCTGCTACTACGTCATCTGAAGAAGGAACGATGTCAACAACGATGTACTCGATGTCTCTTGAAGCGATCTGCTTGAACTGCTCCTTGTTCTTATTGTAGAAATCCTTGATTTCCTTGTCAGAAACAACGATTGTTGTGTCGTTAGAGAAACCGAAAGGAACCACAACGAACTCTACATCGAAAGTATTGTTGTTATCCTTGACCTGCTCTGCAAGCGCGAGAGCGTTGCTGAATGAGCTCTTCACGAAGAGTGACTGGTACTTTGCATAGAACTGATCTGAGTTGACAGCCTCGAGGAGGTTGTCCCAGAAGAGTCTCATACGACCTGTCTCATCTGCCTCTACTTCAGCCTCGATCTGCATGAGGACCTCCTTGTTGATCTGGCCCTGGAAAGCCTGCATGAGAAGAGCTGAATACATCTCGCCTGAAACGAGCTGATACATCTCCTCCTGACCAACATTGAAACCTGCAGCCTTTGCGGCAGGGATGAAGAGATAGTCGTTTACGAACTGCTGCCAAGCCTGCTGTCTTACCATAGCAAGAGCCTCTTCGCCCTGTACAGGGTTACCGTTCATCTCGCTGATAGCGGTGATCTTCTCGATCTCTGCCTGGAAATCAGTATAAGAAATAGATTTGCCGTCAATCTCACCTACATCATACTTAGAAGATGTCGATGAAAGTGACTGAATAGTGCCGAAATCGACAATAAACGACAAAAGCGCAATTGCGATGAGCACTGAAATCAGAATTCCGAACTTAACTCGGATTGTTTCAAGAACTGCCATTGTATTAGTATTTTAAAATTATTTTCTGTGGATTGCACATTAAGGGTGCGAAGTTAATATAAAAAACTATTTTTTCAAAAGAGGACCTATGAAATTGACCGTATCCAAAACAACCTCTGTAGTGTCCTGAACCACGATTCCATAGCTGTTGAAAGGTCGGAACAGAATATGGTCTCTCGCTCTCTGATCCGATTCCATTCCATATCCCTGCATGAACCCATCCGGTGAATATATCTTCACATAGCAATGAGTGTAGATCCTTTCGTTCTTCTGGTCCCAATAAAGAGTATCGGTCTCTATCGTTTCCTGCTTTATAAGATTCCTCACAACCACATTGCCATAGGCCTCCCAGGTCTCTCTTCCGTCCTCATATTTCAGATGACGGGCATTGTCGGCGACTATCTCAGTCTCCAACAATCCTTCATCAGTATATCCATATACGGAAAAACCTTCTGGAAAAAGTTCATACGAAAGCGTATCCCTCTCATATTTCTCCATAAGATCCGCTGAAGCTCTCATCTGGATCTTTCCATTCTCCGACTGGACTATGAACATATCCCTGACCGTCTGCACAGGAGTTTCATCCAGTTTGATCTGAGCGGCTTCACCCAGTTTTCCCTTACATGAATAAATGACGAAAGCAACCGCCAAAGCGGTTGCTGACATTTTCAATATATGAAGTATTCTGTTCAATCTATTACTTCTGTGTTCTTACGGTTGTCACAGCTCTCATACCACCGCATGATACTGTGTATGACTGACCGTCAACAACGTCGTACATGAACGCCTCAGATGCTGCAGGATAGAAGTTTGCATACTGTCTGATGTAGTTGTTAGCCTCATCAGCAAGTGCAGGATCCGCATTCTTGGCCTTGGTCATGTAGTCAACAGCAACCCAGTAAGGTGCTCTTCTCTCAACCTCGTTTCCACCACATACAGTAGAACCCCAGATTGTACCCATAAGCATGTAAGCCTTACCTGCTACTGTAGCATCAAGCTCTACAGCCTTCTGAGCAGCCTCGAATGCCTTGGCATTCTTTCCATTCTTGAAGCTGAAAGCTGCAAGCTCGAAGTAATATCCTGCGTCAGTAAGTACATCAGACTCATCTGAGTTGATAGCCTCCTCCAAGTACTTCACAGCGTTATCGAAATCGTTTCTGCTAGAGTAAAGTCTATAGAGATAGTATGCAGAAGAAGCTGAAGGCTCAAGAGTGTATACTGTCTGGATAGCATTGAGGAAAAGGTCGTTATCCATACATCCCTCTGTCATGCTCATCATTCTTACAATGTTCTTTGAAAGATCAAGGTTCTGAGGATCAGCCTCATATCTTGGAGTGAAGAGAGCTATGAGGTTATCACAGCTAGCCACCTGGCTGGTGATGAAGATGCTCTCGAAGTCAGTCTTGGTCTTCTCGATGCTTCTTGCCTCAACATCATTCTTTGGATTGACTCCTGCGAGATACTGAACACCTGTCTCATAGATCTCGATCACTCTCTCGGGATCAATCATACCCTTCTTGTAAAGATCAACAGCTGCATTGATCTGGAAAAGGAAGATGTTAGGTCTTGTCTGCTCCTTTGTCTGAGCGATGACATCAGTAAGTCCCTCAAGAAGCTTTGCAGGCTCATCCTTCATGTAGTTGTACATATCGAGAGCCATGTTGTTCAAAGAACTTGTAGCGTACTTAGGCCAGTACTGAACTCTCTGATTGTAGATAGTCATGAGAGAATCAACAAGCTGCTCTTTGTATACAGGGTTGTTCTGATTCTTCTGAATGAGGTTACGAAGAAGAGTAGTACCATCAGAAAGCATTGTGTATCTTGCTGTAGGAGGACAGTACTTATATGCCTGTCTCCAGTTAGGGAGAGCGGCATCATAGTTCTTCTGCTTATAGTACTCAGTGTAATAAGAGAGATACTTGATACACTCTGTACTGTCAGGACCGTATTTACCCTGAGCAGATACCTTGCTGCTGCCAAGAAGAGCCATAGCAGCTACAGAAATTAACAGTACGAATTTTTTCATGGTGTAATTATGTGTTGTTTATCATTTACTTATACTGAGGTTTCTGGAACCATATGTCATGAATGTTGAATCCAATCATGAAAGTAGCATAACGCTCTCTGATCATATTGTCCCTTGTGCTTGACCTCTGACCCAGATCCACTCCCAAAGTCAATCCATTATACAGTCTGAACACCGGCAGTGTGACACCCAGAGTAAGACCCATGGAATTCACATTGCTGCCATTCAGCATGTAATAAGACTGGTCGTAATAGACTCCGGCCCTATATGCACATTTTTTCAGATAATATCTGATGTCATTCCTGTTAGGCACGATCTCAAATCCCGCACGGAAAGACTGTGAAACTGTGGAAGTGAATTTTTCAGTGTCGCTTATCACAGAGAAGCCATTTGCCGAATCAAAACCGCAATTTCTCCAATCCGATCTCAGGTAGTTCACCTCTGCGCTCCACTTTTCTCCCCCCTTCACCGAGATTCCTACTCCGATCTCATCCGCGAACCTGAGGCCAGCCTTGCGAAGCTCGACATTATCATGCTTCAAGGTATCCAATACGCCGTCCTGGGTGGCATATCTGTAATTCAGCGAAGTTCCCTTCATCGAAGTGCTCATCTTGTAGGTAGCTCCGATGATCATGGAAACATCTCCACCGAGCTTCTGCTCATACTGCAGACCGAACTTGCCTGTGGTTCCTCTGACCAAAAGGTCACTGCCGGAATTCAGAGATCGGTAAGAAGAGCTTGAGTAGTTCATCTGGGTAACCTTGTCAAGGTTTCCGAAATAATAGATAACCTCCGCTCCGAGTGACAGTCTTTTCCAGAATGTAACTCCTGCGCCCGCAAACAGCTGATACACGCTTCCTGTTCCATAGGAATCATACGAGATATTGCCTGTCTGTCCGATGATCTGAGGATCAGTCTCGACCGATGAAAAGTCATATCCTATATCACTGTAAGGAGTGATTCCTACCATAAATGCAGATGATCTATAAATAGGGAAGCTCATCACGAAATTGTAGATGTTGAAGGTGTTGTGAGCCGACCTTATATCTCCCTGCCTATATACCTTATTGCTCTGCTCAAGTCCGAAGTCCGCCATGAAAGAGAGAGTATCCCTTGCAGTGATTGACGCAGGATTCAAGTAGTTGATGAATCTTCTGTTCCTTGTAGCCAATCCGACACCACCCATGCTCTTGTTGAAGGCAGTACCCTCCTTTGACATATCACCTATTCCATAGATGGAATAAGGAGAATACGCACCATGGGTTCCATCCTGCGCATACGCACAGACACCCACAATGAGCAACGCTGACAATATCAATATTCTTCTAATATTTCTGATCATATTGTAAAGCTATTAAAGCCAACCCCATAAGTACAAGGTTACAAACTACAAAGATGGAGTTTTTCCGTCTTTTTGCAAAATAAATCGCGTCTCCTCCTGTAAAAACACAGATATTTTCAGGTTTGCGCGCGACATAACCGTCAATTTCAAACATTATGCCTGAAATGACGCCGGAATTCATTGACGATACAATATCCATACCAGTCTCCGGAACATCCTCCGGAGCATCAAGAAGAGGAAGAGATTTAGAATACCTGTAAAGAGATCTGAACCTGGTATGACATCCCGGAGAAATGCAACCTCCTTCATAATTTCCATCCTTGTCAAGGAAGTCTACCGCGAATATGGTACCGAAATCGAAGATTGTACACGGACGACCTTTGAACAGATACCTTGAGGCAATCACTGATGCCGCCCTGTCAGGAGTCAGAGCTGGCGATATCCCATATTTTTCAACAAGCATAGCGCTGTCAAGGACAACAAGCCTGTCACATTCCTTTCTGAGCCTGTCCAGATTCTGCTCAGAAAAATACCTTACGCTGCTGAGCACGATCATGTCCGGTCTTTCCTTCAGAGTCAGAGAAAGTATGAACTCAAGCATCCTTTCCCCCTGATATCTGAAAGTCTTTCCCAGGGTCATCCCATCGGCCCATGAAGCTTTAAGGGCCGTATTTCCTATGTCAATCAAGAGATTTGCCATAATTACAACATCTTCAAAATCTTATAAGCCTTCTCAAGGCCATCCACATTACGCACTATGATCCTGAGCTTTCCATCCGGCTGTTTGACCTCAAACAGCTTTGGATGCTCGTTGACCTTCTCAAGCACTTTCGAGAATCTGTCTGACCTGTAATACTGAGACAGCGGATTTGTGATGAAGAACGCTATGAGAACTCCGTTCTTTATGATGATCTTCTCGAAACCAAGCTTCTTTCCCAACTGCCTTATCTTCACAATAATGAAAAGTCTTTCAAGCTCGACCGGCATCGTTCCGAAACGGTCTATCAGCCTGCTTCTCATGCTTTCAAGCTCCTTATCCGAAGTCAAGGAATCGAGTTCCTTGTATATCCTGATCTTCTCAGCCGTCATATCGATGTAGCTGTCCGGTATAAGGGCAAGCTGGTCAGTCTCTATGGTACAGTCAGACACAAAATTATCCGAAACTTCCCTGGTAGTGATACCGGATTCCACACCAAGCTCCTCCATAGCCTCTGCCAGGATTTTCTGATAAGTCTCGAATCCCATGTCTGTGATGAATCCACTCTGTTCCGCTCCAAGAAGATTTCCGGCTCCTCGGATATCAAGGTCCTGCATAGCGATGTTGAACCCACTTCCAAGATCAGAGAACGACTCAATGGCTTTGAGACGCCTGCGCGCGTCGTCTGTGATGGACACCAGAGGAGGTACTATCAGATAGCAGAACGCACGTCGGTTTGAGCGTCCCACGCGTCCGCGAAGCTGATGCAGGTCGCTCAGGCCTATATTCTGCGCCTGGTTTATGATTATAGTGTTCGCATTGCCAATATCGAGACCGTTCTCTATGATAGTCGTACAGAGGAGCATGTCATAATCACCCGCCATGAACTCAAGAATCTTGTTTTCAAGCACCTTTGCCTCCATCTGGCCATGGGCGACACATATCTTCATGTCCGGAACTATCCTGTGCAGGATGTCATGCACGGATTGAAGTTCCTCTACCCTATTGTGGACGAAGTATATCTGTCCTCCCCTGTTGAGCTCATATCTGATGATCTTCTTTATCTCATCATTGTCAAAGAGCATGATCTCGGTCTGGACAGGGATCCTGTTAGGCGGCGGAGTAGATATTATGGAAAGGTCTCGCGCTCCCAGAAGCGAGAACTGAAGGGTTCTCGGAATAGGAGTAGCCGTCAATGTGAGAGTATCCACTGACGCTTTCAACTGACGCAGTTTCTCCTTTGCGCTAACACCGAATTTCTGCTCCTCATCGATGATAAGAAGTCCGAGATCCTTGAACTCAAAACCTTTTCCTACGAGTTTGTGGGTTCCTATGACTATGTCAAGAGTACCGGCCTTAAGCCTTTTCTGGATATCCGATATTTCCTTGGCGGTCCTGAGACGGCTCACATAATCAATGCTGCAAGGGAAATCCTTGAGACGGCTCTGGAATGTCTTGAAATGCTGCAGAGCCAGGATGGTCGTCGGCACAAGCACCACAACCTGTTTGCTGTCAGCCACAGCCTTGAATGCGGCACGGACAGCAACCTCCGTCTTTCCGAATCCCACATCACCGCAGACAAGCCTGTCCATAGGGCAGTTATCCTCCATGTCTCGCTTGACCGCCTGTACCGCCTTTTCCTGATCAGGTGTATCCTCATACATGAATGAAGACTCAAGTTCCTGCTGAAGATATGAGTCAGGAGAGAATGCAAAGCCATCAGAACTTTTTCTCTTCGCATAGAGCTGAATGAGATCCTTGGCTATATCCTTGACCTTGGACTTAGTGCTGGCCTTGAGATTCTGCCAGACCTTCGAACCGAGCTTATGGATCTTAGGAGGTTCTGAATCCTTTGATTTATAACGGGATATCTTATGGAGCGCATGTACGGAAACGAAAACCACATCATCATCCTTATAAGTAAGCTTCACCTTCTCATGCATCCTTCCCTTATCATCCATCATGCGCACAAGGCCTCCGAAAATGCCTACTCCATAATCAATATGCACCACATAATCCCCTATCGAGAACGATGTAAGATCATTGATGGTAAGCTGCTCGCTCTTCTCTACCGTACGCCTGATGGTAACCCTGTGGAACCTGTCGAATATCTCATGGTCACTGTAACAGCACACCTTGTTCTCATGATCTATGAAACCATTGTGGATATTGCAATGAGGCACGAACTCGGGAATCACCGATGCTACTCCCGATGCGCTTGCACTCTGCGACAGGATTGACCTGAGTCTGTCCAGCTGCGACTGCTTTTCTCCATAGATGCGCACCCTGTAGCCTTCCTCCAGATGCTTTCTTATATCCTCTGTCAGAAGATCGAAGTTCTTGTTGAACCTCGGCTGCGGAACAATGCTGAACTTTATGGATTCTTCGTTCTGTCTCGAAAGAGGAACCTCCATATATATCTTTCTGAAGCGTTCGAGAAGCGGGAAGAACTCCCTCTCACTGTACATGTCGGACGAATCAAGCCACATAAGGGTATCGGCAGGCAATATATCCGCTATCTGCACGCAACTCTCCCCCTCTTCGTCTGAAGGCACAAGGTCCGGATATATCTCAGCAGACACCACCTTCTCCTTTGACAGCTGCGTGTTGCAGTCGAATATGTTTATGGTCTCGATCTCGTCACCGAAGAAGGATATACGGAACGGATCATTATATGAATATGAAAATATATCCACAATCGCTCCCCTTATGGCAAACTGTCCCGGCTCGGCAACAAAGTCTACCCTTTCGAAACCGCTGGAGAAAAGCGATTCGACTATGCTTTCATGACTAACCTCATCCCCCACATTCAGCTTCAGCAAAGATTCCTTTATGCTTGAAGGTGCCGGAATTCCTTCCTCGAGAGCGGACGGATAAGTGACTATGATCAGCTTGCGATCGGAAAGATCAGAGCCATCGGAAAGATAGTCGACTATCTTTCCGATGGCAGAAGTCCTCTGCACACTGAGGGATGCCTTATAGTTACTCTTCTCAAGTCTCTTTCCAGAGTCAGGAAGAAAGAACACACAATCCCCTTCTATGAGATTATACAGGTCCACTGCACAGTACTCAGCAGACTCCCTGTCAGGCATGATGATCATCTGTATGCCGTCATGGTCCAGACCGGACACGACGAACCACCGGGCCGAGAGAAAGAGACCACTGCAGAAGGTCTCAGACTTGCTTCCCATGCTTTCCGCAAGAGCGGTTACGGATTTCGAACTTATTAACATTTACCCTTATTTTCTGTTGATAACCGGTTGATAACCCTGTTGATAAAGGTTGAAAACTAAATTCTTCAAATGATTTTTTTCCGTATATAACGGCACTCGAAATCAAATTCAAAATTTTTTACCAGAATTTTCCCAAGAACTTCACAATAGGTTTATCAACAGTTATAAACATTGTAAATTATTGATTCTCAGCGCGAATTTTCGGTTATCAACATATTAACACCGAAATAATCAAAATCATTCTTTAAATAAATATATCTATATTTGTATATATTTTTTGATGATTATGGCAACTGACTTCAATCCGCACAATATCAATGAAGGCAAAGATAAGGATTTCGATGGAATAATCCGTCCGCAGGACCTTGAAGATTTCACTGGTCAGGACAAGATCGTCACCAACCTGAAAATCTTTGTCGCGGCAGCAAAAATGAGAGGGGAGTCTCTCGATCATGTATTGTTTCATGGCCCTCCGGGATTGGGAAAGACCACGCTCGCACACATCATAGCCAACGAGCTCGGAGTAAACATGAAAGTGACTTCCGGTCCGATCCTGGACAAGCCGGGAGATCTTGCCGGCCTTCTTACCTCCCTCGAAGAGGGAGATGTCCTCTTTATTGATGAGATCCACAGACTGTCTCCCGTGGTGGAGGAGTATCTGTATTCGGCAATGGAGGATTTCGTCATCGACATCATGATCGACAAGGGCCCGGGAGCGCGATCAGTGCGCATTTCTCTCAATCCGTTCACTCTTGTGGGAGCGACCACACGCAGCGGTCTCCTGACGTCGCCTTTGAGAGCCCGTTTCGGCATTACCTGCGCAATGGAATATTACGACACAGAAACACTGGTGAACATCGTAAAAAGAAGCGCTAATATATTAAAGGTAGGAATCGAGCAGGATGCGGCATATGAAATTGCCCTCAGAAGCCGCGGAACGCCACGTATTGCGAACTCTCTGCTGCGAAGGGTACGTGACTTCGCCCAGGTTATGGGAAGCGGCTCCATCGACCTTAAAATCGCCCGTTATGCTCTTGATGCATTGAACATCGACAAGAGGGGATTGGACGCCATCGACAACAAGATCCTCAAGACCATCATCACCAAGTTCAAGGGTGGTCCGGTCGGAGCGAATACGATAGCAACAGCAGTAGGGGAGGATCAGGGTACTCTTGAGGAAGTATATGAGCCTTTCCTCATCAAGGAGGGTTTCATCATGAGGACTCCGCGAGGCAGGGAAGCAACGGAACTTGCTTACAGGCATCTCGGACTCGAGAAAGGAAACATAAATCTGGACGATCCTACGTTATTTTAGTAAAAGCGCCTATCATTTATGATAGGTGCTTATTGTTTAATATCATTTAAATAATTAGATTCGTGCCGAAATTTCACTAACACTCTATAAAATGGCCGAAAAACTTATTTCTAAGATTCCTGAGGGTCCTTTGGCCGAGAAAT
>JAEIGA010015018.1_pt1 | contig 11793 bp, 11 predicted proteins | sample 9270691 | NCBI WGS metagenome assembly JAEIGA01 (sample SAMN17057246, study PRJNA624740) | gut metagenome | biome: biome; isolation source: fecal sample | host: Bos grunniens | place: China: Xizang | collected 2019
GCCGATAACAGCAATTGCACCACCGATTACGCCGTCAACCAAGAGTGCTGAAACAAGTGGATTTGCATTTTCAAAGAAACCTGCAATCCAACCCTGAACACCCTCAAGAATACCAACAAGCCAATCAGCAATCCAAACACCAGGACCTGCCTGTGAAATCCAAAAAACAAGGAACATTACAACTGCGAAAATTGGAAGACCAAACCACTTATTTGTAAGAATATCATCAATCTTATCCTGATAATTTCTTTCCTTTGTGAGAATCTTTCTCTTTTCAACTGTCTTAACAATATTATTTACGAATTCAAAACGCTTTTTATCAGCCTCAACAACAGATTTTTTATCTGTCATATCAACATCACCCTGAGTATAAGGTGCTGTCTGACCCTTGCCATACTTTGAAACTGCTGATTCAACAACATCCTTAAGACCCTCTGCAGATGTTGAAACTGTTTCAATAACAGGACAGTTGAGTGCCTTGCTTAATGCAGCAACATCAATTTCTGTTTGCTTCTTTTCGTTGATATCAGCCTTATTAAGTGCAACAACAACAGGAATACCCAATTCAAGAAGCTGTGTTGTGAAGAAAAGGCTACGACTTAAATTTGTAGCATCAACAATGTTGATAATAACATCAGGCTTCTGTGTCTTTATGTAATCACGAGTTACACTTTCCTCAGATGTGAATGGTGACATTGAATAAGCACCCGGAAGGTCAACCGCAATAAGCTCATCACTTCCGTTATAAAGGCTCTTTTTAATTGGACTCTCTTTTTTATCAACTGTAACGCCAGCCCAGTTACCTACCTTTTCATTTTTACCTGTAAGACCGTTATACATTGTAGTTTTACCACTATTGGGATTACCTGCCAATGCAATTCTCATAATTCATCCTCCTGGGAATTTATATGTTAGATATTATTAACTATAAGTCGTGTTAGCGAACGCTAACTACAAACTGAAAATATTCAGCTGCCTCTACCTTACCTTTTATATAGATATTGCTTCAGCTAACTGGGTATCAATGCTATAACGTGAGTCCTTAATAGAAACAATGCAACCGCCTTTTTTATGAGAGATAACTGTTATAGGCTCACCTGCATAACAACCGAGTGAAAAAAGGAATGCATCAAGGTCGTCATCATCAGTAATAACATCCTTGATAATATATTCAATTCCTTCCTGTGCATTAGTTAAATTCATTTTACTCACCTAAATGTTAAATAAAATTAGCTTTCGCTAACATTTTGTTTTAAAATCAAGTTAGCCTCAGCTAACCTCAAATAATAATACTATATATTTTATTTCTTGTCAAGAGAAAATATTACATTTTGTGAAAATTTTATCAAAAGCGATAATATTAAAATATACATAACAAAAAAAATCACACTTCATTATGAAATGCGATTTTTATACTAATATGATTTATTTGTTTGTCAGGTTATATTTAAAATCTTCAATTACAGAATTTATGTGACAAGCTTCTATGTCTGAACTATTAAACTCTTCCACTAACTTTTCAACCTCCAAAGAATCTAGTGACAGATTGCATATATACTCCCTGCTGTTATCATCCATCAAAAGCAATACGCCAAAGCTTTCTTCTGAAAAATCCGGCGCATCCACCATGCACTTAAGTTTATAAAATTTCATTTCCCTCATCCTCTTTGTGTCGATATGACAATATTATAATGCTCTTGTGTCGTTTTGTCAATATTAATTTTAAAATTGTTGTTATTTTCCTAAAAATTCTGAATATAATATAATAATTAATGTAATATCTCTGCTTTTTATAAAAAACACTTGACAAAACAATAAAATCAGTGTATTATATTAAAGCACTCTTGAGAGGGCAAGTTAAATATCGCGGAGTAGAGCAGTTGGTAGCTCGTCGGGCTCATAACCCGAAGGTCGTTGGTTCAAGTCCTTCCTCCGCAACCAAATCAGATACCACTATTGATACAATTCAGGTCAATAGTGGTATCGTTGTTTTATATAGCATTTAAGCCATTTAAAAAGCATAAGCGTTGCATATGGGATTTTGTTGTCCCTTTTGCAACGCTTTTATTATTTCTTTAATTTTAAATAATTTATGCGAGTGCAACCATGCTGAAAACGAGTGCGAAAAGTGCTACTGTTTCGCAAAGACCAACAACGGTGATGTACTGTGAGAAGCCTTTTCCTGTTTCAGCGAGTGCGTCTGCACCTGCTGCACCTGCTTTGCCCTGAAATACTGCTGAGAAAGCCATTGCAAGACCTGATGCAATACCAAGACCGATTAAGAATGCAGGGTCTGCAGTTGAAGATTTCATCTGCTGCATCAAAAGGAAACCGTAAATGGTCTGTGTAAGAGGTGCGCCGGCAAAAACTGTAAGAATAAATGGAGCTGCTTTATTGCTCATATAACATTTTTTCCAAGCACCGATTGATGCCTGACCTGCAATACCGATACCGATAGCAGAGCCGATTGCGGCAATACCCATTGCCAAAGATGTTCCTAATAATCCGAAATTCATAATTATTCTCCTTCGTGATTTAATCTATTTGTTCATTAAATGGTTTGAATTTATGTCCACTCCAGGACATATCAAGATGCGATGAAAATTCCAATGTATTAAGTCTTATACCATGAACGATAACGGACAAGACATTCAATATCATATTAAGCCCGTGACCAAATACTAAAAGAACAATCGCAATAATCATAAATAAGAAGTTTCCAAGTAACGGTCCTGCCAACTCATTGACAGTGGCTGCAATAGCAGCACCTGCAAGTCCGACAGCCCAGAGTCGTATATAGGAAACTATATCCGAGAAAACATTAACTACACCAAGCAAAACTGAAACTATATTAGTAAGACTTGCAAGAATAGATTTTATAATATTTCCTTCGTAATTTGAGAATACAAAGCTTAAAAGGAAACCGATTCCGATAAGTGCAATAGCAACAGTACCAACCGGAATACCGCTTATTACAAGTGAGAAGCTGAAAACTTCAGGATTTACAACAAGGCTTAATACAAGATAGTAAATTCCGAAAAGTTGTAATATTGAACCGATATCACCAAGCATTTTAAGTGACCTTCTGTTTCTGATTGCACCTTTTATATGAGCTATTGTCAACTGAATAAGTGCTAATGAGAAACAGAAAATCTGCAAATTCTGTGCTGTTGTAAGTCCTGTTTCACCCTCTGTCCAGAAAGGATGCCAGATTTGGTCGGCATACACATTTGAAATTACAGGAATTGACAATTTCTGAATCCACTGTGGAATTTGTTCGGCAGAAAGTCCGAACCATGTGCAAGTAAGAGTACCCCAAAGGACGGTCGATAATCCTAAAAGCCCTACAAGTAAGAAGGTCGGTGAAACCTCTTTCTTTGTGACAAGGGACTTTATGATTGGTATTGAGGCAACAGCACAGATGAACAATCCGTATCCACCATCGCCAAAAATAATGCCAAAGAAAATAAGAATAAATGCCAAGAACCAACCTGAAATATCATACTCAAAATATCCCGGAACTGCACCCAAAAAGTCCGTTAACGGATAAATAAGACTTACAAACTTATTGTTTTTAAGCTTGGTTGGTACATCATCCTCTTCGGTAGGTTCTTCAATGAGAAGTCCCCAAGAATTTGATTTAGCAGTTTCCTTCAACTTATCAATATTTTCCGTTTCAATATATCCCTTGAAATGCGCTATTGAAACATTCTTGTTTTCTGACAAATCTTCATCTGCCATACCCGTTGCATAAATTTCAAATTCAATTTCCTTTTCACAGGCTTTAACAGCATTTTTAAGTGCATTTGTGTATTTTCCATAAGAAAGGATTTTTTCGTCTATTGACTTAATTTCGTCAATAAATTCGGATACCTTTTGTTGCATTTCTTCAGTGGACATTTGTGGCAATTCCAACTTATAATTATTCATAGTTGCAACAAATTCAGTTTTCTCATCAGTGAACGAATTAATCAACACACATTTTACGGTATTTTTGCTTTCACCTAACTTAATGGTTTTTAAACTGTCTCCCAAGGCTTCATATTCCTTTTTTGGAATTTCATAAAATGAGATATCGATACCTTTTTCAACTAAATCCTTAACGCTTTCAGGGTCAAATCTGCCCCAACTTTCAAGTCGGTCCAGTTCAGAATTAAGAGTAAACATCTCTGCCTGACAATTCTTCTTTTTATCAGTCAGAAAAGCAACGTCCTTTGCAATATTCAAAGATTCAGCAAGATTTAATTCTTCACCTTCTGCACCCTTTTTAGTTCCAACGGTGAAGATTGCACTTTCAAGTAAAGAAATCTGTTCCTTGAGTTCATTGAGTCTTTCACCTGAGCCCTCGTTGATTTCAATATGAATCATTCCAAGCTTACGAAGCTTTTCAAGTGTTTCTGTTTTTTTATCTCCCATAATTATGAGAGAAACTTTTTTCATAGGAACAATCATAATGCATAAACCTCCTCTCGGGAAGCCTCAGCATTACGCTCTGCTATTTTTCGTTTTGAAATTTTTGAACGAACAACAGCACTGACCTGTTGGTCTGCCATATAAATTGATATTTTTTTAATATTCTGTTGTGTTTCAGGGATTTTTACCTTTTCGAACAAGTTGACTCTTTGACTTGTTGCAAGAAGCTCTGCACCTAAAAGTCTTACTTGTTCGTCCAACACCTCTGCCTCTAAATCAAGTGACATTGCCTTTTCCATGTGGTTTGCAGCTATATCGACCCAAAGAGGAGTTTCGTATAAATCGTAATCGCTTCTTGAAAAGTCTGCTCCCTCATAGGTCGGAACAGCCACACCAGCAATATTTCCTTGTCCTTTACGGATATTGCTGACGGTTATTATTCCGTCAGGGAAAACATCCTTTTCGCTGAAAACAGCAATCCAATCCTTAAAGCCTTTTTCAAGCCTTTCTTTCTCTTCCCTTACTTCTTTCGCTTTTGCTTCGATAATACGGATTTCGGATTGAAGCTGTTGTTTTTTTAGTGTCAGAGTAGGCAAATATCTCTGGTACATTTTAAGGGCATCCTTTTGTACCTTTAACTCATTTTTTGTTAATTTGATTTTTGCCAAAATTTGCTCCTCCTTAATCAGGCCAGAATTCGTCGGTAAGGTCTGACTTTATACCTGTTTCGTCTTTCTGGAAACATTCTGCAAGAATTTCCCAACCTAAATCAAGGGAATTTTCAAGTGACAGATTAACGGACAAGTCCATCATTTTATTTTCAAAAAGATTACCATATTTAAGGAGCTTTTCGTCCCATTTATTCATAGAAAAGCCCATATTTTTCTTTTCTAATGTTTCCTTATATGAGGAATACAAACGAATCATAGCATCCATAAGTGCTCGATGGTCTTTTCGGGTTTTTCCGTTAACATTCTGTTTAAGTCGTGAAAGTGAACCGAATGGCTCAATACGACCACCCTTAAGATAATACTGTCCTTCAGTAATATAACCTGTATTATCAGGAACAGGATGTGTTACGTCGTCACCCGGCATAGTTGTAACTGCAAGAACGGTAACTGAACCTGAATTTGCAAAGTCAACAGCCTTTTCATAACGAGCAGCCAACTGTGAATAAAGGTCACCTGGATAACCACGGTTAGATGGAACCTGTTCCTGTGTAATTGCAATTTCCTTCATAGCATCGGCAAAGTTTGTCATATCAGTAAGCAATACCAATACATCCTTATCCTGCAAAGCAAACTGCTCTGCAACAGCCAATACCATATCAGGAATCATCATACATTCAACAGTAGGGTCGGACGCAGTATGAATAAACATAACAGTTTTGCTGAGCGCTCCGCCCTGTGAAAGTTCTTCCTTAAAATAAAGGAAGTCGTCATATTTAAGGCCCATACCACCAAGGACAATTACGTCTGCCTCAGCCTGCATCGCAATACGAGCAAGAAGCTGATTATATGGTTCACCTGAAATTGAGAAAATAGGTAATTTCTGTGAAACCACCAAAGTATTGAACATATCTATCATAGGGATATTTGTTCTCATCATTCTGTTTGCAAGGATTCGTTTGGTTGGGTTAACAGATGGACCACCAACAGGTTTCATATTTTCTGTGAGTGCAGGTCCTTTATCTCTTGGTTCACCTGAACCGTTAAAAATACGACCTAACAAGTCTTCGCTGAATGAAACACGCATCTCACGACCTAAAAAGCGAACCTCGTCACCTGTTGAGACACCCTGACCACCTGCAAAAACCTGAAGGGAAACAATATCGCCCTCAATTTTATTAACCTGTGCAAGTGACTTACCAAAACGAGTGTTGATTTGTGCCAACTCTTTATATTGAACATTATTTGCTCTTACAGTAATAACATTACCGGTGATTGATTCAATTCTGTTAAAAACTTTATTCATTCTCACTCACCGTCCTTTAATAATTGCTCTGCTTCAAAGCTCAAATTACCGTTCTTTTCTTTATATAATGTGTCGATTTCTTCTTCAACCTTTTTAAACGCATCACTTTGAAATTCTGTATAATTCCAGTCGATGAATTTCTGACGCAAACGGTTAAGGAAACTACGTGCATTGTCTTTATTATCTATTTCATATTCGCTACCTAAAACATATATGAGTTTGTCGGTAACATAACGCTGACGAAGTGTAGTGCAGTTTGCATCAACCAAATCAAAGGAATTCTGCTGAAGATAAACTGCGTCAAGCATTTCTGATTTAAGATAGATTACATAGTCGGTAATGCTTGTACCTTCTTCACCGACAACCTTCATCATAGAACCGATTTCGTTTCCGTGATGAAGAATATTTTTACAATATTGAGATTTTTGAGTGTCAATTACACTCTTGTACTTTGACCATGAAATAAGCGGGTCAATAGCGGGATATTTTCTTGCATCCGAACGTTCACGTGAAAGACCGTGGAAAGCACCAACAACCTTTAATGTTGCCTGTGTAACAGGTTCTTCAAAGTTACCGCCTGCAGGAGAAACCGTACCACCGATTGTGACGGAGCCTGTGCTTCCGTCAGGCAAGCGGACATAACCTGCTCGTTCATAAAAGGCTGCGATATACGATTCAAGATATGCAGGAAATGCCTCTTCACCGGGGATTTCTTCAAGTCGTCCTGACATTTCTCTTAAAGCCTGTGCCCAACGGGATGTTGAGTCAGCTAAAAGAAGAACATTTAGTCCCATCTGACGATAATACTCAGCAAGTGTTACTGATGTGTAAACTGATGCCTCACGAGATGCAACAGGCATTGATGAAGTATTACAGATAATAATTGTTCGTTCCATAAGTGAACGACCTGTTTTCGGGTCTGTAAGTTCAGGGAATTCAGTCAATGTTTCAACAACTTCACCTGCACGTTCACCACAAGCAGCAATTATAACAATGTCAACATCTGCATACTTTGATGTTGTGTGCTGTAAAACTGTTTTACCTGCACCAAAAGGTCCTGGAGTACAGTATGTTCCACCTTTAGCAACAGGGAAGAAAGAGTCAATAAGACGAACCTTTGTTTCCATTGTTTCAACAGGTGCAAGTCTTTCACTATAACATTTAACTGCTCGTTTTACAGGCCATTTAAAGGACATGCAAACAGAAATTTCACGGCCACGTTCATCCGTTAAAACTGCAACGGTATCCTTTACTGTATATCCACCTTTATCTGCAATTGATTTTAATGTATATTTGCCAAGAAGGTAAAAAGGAACAAAAATCTTGTGTGTAAATGGTCCTTCAGGAACTGTTCCGATATATTCACCTGCACGAAGAGTATCTCCAACTTTTGCTATTGGTGTAAATTCCCATTTTTTCTCTGAATTAAGGCTTTCAGCATAAATTCCACGTTCCAAAAACCATCCTGCTTGTTCTGCTAAAACAGGCAACGGATTCTGAAGACCATCATAAACCTGACCTAACAAGCCGGGACCAAGCTCTGCTGACAACATATCACCTGTAAACTCTACTTCGTCACCGCATTTTATTCCGTCAGTCATTTCATAAACCTGAATTTGAGCGACATTACCTCTTATACGGATAACCTCACTTTTAAGTGTTGTGCCACCAACTTTAACAAAGCATATTTCATTCATAGAAACATTACCCTGAAATTCAACAGACACAAGGTTACCGTTTATGCTTACAACCTTTCCTGTATTTTCGGTCATTATATAGCCTCCAACCTATCTCCATTCATAATGGAGTTGTAAATATTTTTATATGCGATTTCACCAGCATTTGTATCAAACTGTCTTATGTGTGAAATCAGCTTTAATTTAAGTCCGTAATAATATACAAATTCCTCGGAAAAATTATCCATTGGTCTGAGAGCTTCCAAAAACTCCAAACGATAATCATTAAGGAATTTTTCTGCTTCAAGAGGACTTTCAATCTCAATAGCAGTGTTTGCAACTTTTATCAGCTCACTTGATAATACATTATTTTCAATATCAAATGACTTTTTCATTTTTTCCGCTCTTACCTTTGCCAGAGCAAGACGTAAATTTCTTTCGCTGTTGTTCCAAGTTTCTATTAAAGATGAACTTGATTTTTCGTAACCTTTTGATGGTAAAAGAGTTATTTTGTTGATTTCATTCTGTATTTTCTTACCTGCAACTTGATTACATAATTCAAAAAAGCGTTCTTCTGTAATAGGCAACGGCATATTTTCACTGATTCCGTCCAAAGACGGTAATTGTGATATTAAATAATACTCTGACATAATTATTCCGCCTCTTTCAAAAGCTTAACAACCTTTGGACTAAGATAATTTGACATCATGTCAACAACAGCCTCGGTAGAATAATCGTAATATGCACCACCGTTATTAACAGAAATACGGAAACCGCCGTCAAAATTATCGTTAGCTTTAAGTGTAATACCCTTTGATATTCTGTCTTTAAGAGTACCGAATGCAGTTTCATTAAGTAATTTCACATCGTTACTGTTTAAAATTACCTCAATATCTTCCACATCAGGCTTATTAGCCCATGCTTCAACAACATTTGTAACAAGCTGTGCTAACGAATCGGGAGAATATACAGAGTTTACTGTTTCACCGATAATTGCATCCAATTCCTTCGCAACACTTTCTCTGAAAGAAATAAGGAGATTTCTTCCTGCCTGACGAATAGCATCCTCACTTGATTTTACCATTCTGTCATTTTCAGCCTTTGCATCGCTAAGAATTTTGTCAGCCTGAGCCTTTGCTTCTGCGATAATCTTTTCAGCCTCATTCTGTGCAGAGTCAACAATATTCTTTGCCTGAGTTTCGGCAACCTCCACACCATCTTTTTTAATTTGTTCAATAAGTTCTTGAAGTTGTATTTCCATAAAAAAAGTCTCCTTTTTTAATATGTTCCGTATTATGGTATATGTATCTTTTGCATTTCCTTACAAAAATACAAAAATGGAACCAAAATCCTCTGCAGTCAGCTGGTTCCATTTAAAACAATATTAATGAAATTATTATATCACATTCACTTCTTTTGTCAAGTTTTTGACTAATAAACTCTAAGGGTGCAACGCTACTTGTAAAAATGACGAATTGTATCAAATAGCGTAGTCAATGCCAAATCAGATACCACTATTGATACAAATTAGGTCAATAGTGGTATCGTTGTTTTATATAGCATTTAAGCCATTTACAAGACTAAAGCGTTGCATTTGGGAAATAACTCTCCCCTTTTGCAACGCTTTTTATTGCCTATTTAGTTGATTAGTAAGAAAATCTATCTAACCTATTGTTAAATTACTGATAATCGTTAAACGACCGGAACCTCAAATGTACCACACAAATCACCGGTTGAATGTGTTGAATGAATGTGATAAGTAATGTTAATGCTTTCGACAGTTGAGTTAGGCTTAATTAAGATACCACAGCATAGCCACTTGCATTCACCGGGACGCAAACTATTCACATCGAACTCATAGTATTTTAAACCATTTGATGAAGCGATGAACTCCTGTAATTCAAGAGCATAATCTCTTTCTGATTTGGCAGGGTAACCATATCCATTTGCTGTCATTATAGGCATCCTTGGTGCGTTCCGTTCAGGATTATATGGTATATCTTCTACATGAACAAATCCATCCTCTTTTAAGCATATGAGTTTTATATCTGCATGGATATCTTTCCAAACAACAGGTTTTTCTGTCGCTAAAGAGAGTGCACCTGTGCTACTTTCTCCGTCATCCACTTTCTTGTCAGTCTTGGTGGATTGGCAATCTGCCAATAGTGAAATTCACCATCAGGTAAAAGTTCAACGCTTCCGCTACCGATTCCGCCTAATGGGATACCACTTGTATGAGTTTTAGTTGTAGTAATTTCTGCCATAAAAACCCCTACTTTTTCTTAATGTCGAACACAAATCTTGCATTGTCTTCATACCAGAGTGGGAAGTTCGTTCCCCACACATTGTTATAGAGAACAAAACTGAGTCCATCCGTTTTAACATTCTCAAACCTGTTATCAAATTCAAGAATTTTGCCCTTGCCAACTGACACAAGAGGAGAATGGCGATTGATAATCTCGTAATTACCCATTTCTACACTCTGTACAGCGTGGAGATTTCGGCTACCATTATTTGTAACTTCTTGTGGATGAACAAGACACCCCAGCTTTTTAAGTTTGATGTCATCGGCAGGAAAAATATGCATATAAATTGCTTCTGTAAGTCTGTTTGCATCCTTTTGATACCAAGAAACATCAAAATTCAAGCCTTCTTCTGTTAGTGTATAAATCACTTGAATAAGTCGAGGTGCACCAAGGTCTTCGCACAACTTTTTATCGCATACAAGATTCACTATTGCTTGTGATTTATTAGTACATATTTTTTCAACTTGATATGCAAATCTGCCTGACGGATATTTGCCCTCTACACGATTCATACCGGGTCTTGCAAAGTCACCAAGTGCCCATACAGCAGTTTCTTCTAAATTTCTTGAATAGTGAGTGAGCCAGTATTTGTAATCAGCATTACAGAATGAACGATATGTGAAAATCGGTTCATTATTTTCTCTTATGATTTCTTCATTACCACATTTAAGTGAGCCGATACCACCGTTTCCATTTATTTTAAGCACCCATTCACCAACAGTTAACATGTTGGTTTCGTCTGAATTGATTTGAACAGGATTAGTAGGCATAAGTTTCTCAAGTTCTGCCTTTGCAATTGTCTTGTGCTTATCATTTAAAGTATCAATAGCAAGGTCAATATATGCTCTTTGTTCAGCCCAACTCTTTTCAATAACCGAGTAGTAGCCACGCTTTCTTCGTCCGTCAAAAAGACTTACAAACGGAAGCATACTCTGTGGCAAATCGCAGAAAAGATGATTAAATTTAACCTTGTCTGTTTTTCTGGCTTTTTGAAATTCTTTTTTTAGATAATGCCCATAGTCAGAAAAATATGTCTTTGAGTCCATACCACAAGTATGCTCTGCTATGCAAAGGATAGCATCAAGCAAATTTTTATATTCGTCAGAGTTCCTATCTAAACTACCGTCATTTAACCACTCATTTTTTAATTTGATAAGAGTTCGAAGTGCAGCGGATTTATATGGGTCAGTGGCACTACCGTGAATCCAAGTGTCACCCATTTCACCTTCAAAAACAGGTAGTTTCTCACGAACTTCCCAGATTACCTCTGCAAAGTCATCAATCGTACCTGCAGTAATTTCATAATCAGGATATTCCGCTTGAATTTCATTTATCTTATCAATTACTTTTTGTGGTGACGGAGCACCGTGATTGTCAAGTGTATGGTCAAAATAAAGTACTTCATCAATTAAATCGCATTTGAA